>NNBT01002181.1_pt1 | contig 38162 bp, 32 predicted proteins | sample 1173831 | NCBI WGS metagenome assembly NNBT01 (sample SAMN07173936, study PRJNA388173) | plant metagenome | isolation source: symbiotic tissue sample KVJ10 | place: Norway: Troms, Kvaloya island | reverse complement strand
CTCTTTGCCGTCATCGCCGGCTTCGAGCAGGCGAGCGAGGGCAGGATCGGGCTGGCGGGCGAGGACATCACGACGCAGGCCGCGCATCTGCGGGCGCAGCGCGGCATCGCGCGCACTTTCCAGATCGTCCAGCCCTTCGCCGGGCTCTCGGTCGTCGAGAACATCGCGGTCGGCGCCTATCTGCGCCATGCCGGGCGCGCCGAGGCGCAGGCCAGGGCGCGCGACGTGGCCAGGTTGGTGGGGCTCGGCGACCTGCTCGAACAGCAGGCCTCGGAACTGACCGTCTCGGGTCGCAAGCGCCTCGAACTGGCGCGCGCGCTGGCGACAGAGCCAAAGCTCCTCCTGCTCGACGAGGTGCTGGCCGGCCTCAACCCCTCCGAAATCCGCGACATGATCCCGGTCATCCGCCAGATCCGCGATCGCGGCGTCACCATCCTGATGGTCGAGCACGTCATGCAGGCGGTGATGAGCCTGTGCGAGGACATCCACGTGCTGGCGCAGGGCCAGATCATCGCCCATGGACCGCCGAAGCAGATCGCCGGCGATCCGGCCGTGATCGAGGCCTATCTCGGCCATGGCGCCGCCAAGCGGCTGCAGGGGCAGACGCATACGGGAGCCTCCCATGCTTGAGGTTCAGAACCTGGTCGCGGGCTATGGCGGCGCCGATGTCCTGCGCGGAATCGACGTCAGCGTGACTGCCGGCGAAATCGTCGCCGTCCTCGGGGCCAACGGCGTTGGCAAGACCACGCTGAACCGGGCGCTGTCGGGCCTGATCAGGCCGAAAGGCGGCTCGATCCGCTTTCTCAGCGAGGAGATTGCGGGTGCCAAGCCCGCCGCGATCGTCGCAGCCGGCCTGATCCATGTCCCGGAAGGCCGCCGAATCTTCCCGAATATGAGCGTGCGCGACAATCTCGTGCTCGGCAGCTACCGGCGCGGCAAGCCGGCGCGCGAGGCCAATCTCGAACGCATGTTCTCGCTGTTTCCGCGCCTGCGCGAACGGTCGACGCAGGCGGCCGGCACGCTCTCGGGCGGGGAGCAGCAGATGCTCGCGATCGGGCGGGGGCTGATGGGCGAACCCAGGCTCCTGATCCTCGACGAGCCGTCGCTGGGCCTCTCGCCGCTGCTGGTCGAAGAGATGTTCACGCTGATCGCGCGGATCGCTGCCGAAGGCCTCGCGGTCCTGCTGGTCGAGCAGAACGTGGTCCAGTCGCTCGAGCTCGCGGCCCGGGCCTATGTGCTGGAGAACGGCCGCATCGTCGTGCAGGGCGCCGCCGCCGAGATCGCCGCCGATCCCGCCCTTAAGCACGCCTATCTCGGATTGTGAGCGCAACCATGACCGCACAGTCATTCCCCACCGCCGCGCCGCGCGCCGAACCCGTGATGGTGCGCCCGGATACGCCCGCCTGGCTGACCGAACTCGCAACCTTCTGCGCCGGCCTGCGCTACGAGCACCTGCCGCAAGCAGTGGTCGCGCGCACGTTGCAGGTCGTCGCCGACAGCGTCGCGGCGATTGCGGCCGGCGCGCAGGAGCCAGAGACGGTAGCCTTGTCGCAGCGCCTGGTGGCTAAGGACGAAGCCGGTAGCGCGGCGATCATCGGCGCGGGCCGCCACGCGCCGGCCGCAATGGCCGCCTTTCTGAACGGCACCGCCGGCACGATGCTGGAGCTCGACGAGGGCAACCAGTTCGCGCGCGGCCACCCCGCCATTCATGTCGTGCCGGCGGTGCTCGCCGCAGCCATCGCGGCACGAGCCAGCGGCCGCGACGTGATCACCGCAATCGCGCTCGGTTACGAGATCGGCGCGCGCATCGGCATCGCATCGAAGCTGCGGGTCACCATGCACCCGCACGGAACCTGGGGCACGGTCGGCGCTGCGGTCGCGATCGCCTGGCTGCGCCGGCGCGACGCCGCGGCGATGATCGAGACCATCAACGTCTCGTCGACGCTGGGCCTCGGCACCAGCCGCAAAACTATGCTGGAGGGCGGCACCGTCCGCAACAGCTTCGCCGGCTTCTCGAACCAAATCGGCCTGATGGCCGATGATCTCGTCGCAGCCGGCTTTTGCGGCGAGGCCGATGGCCTGGGCACGATCTATGGCACGGTGGTCGCCGATAATTGGCAGCCGGAGACGATGATCGAGGCGCTCGGCGAGCGCTGGGAGATCGCGCGCAACTACTTCAAGCGCCACGCCTGCTGCCGCTACAATCACGGCGCGCTCGACGCTTTGGCGCAGATCGTCGCGCGCGCGGGCGGCAGCATAGCGCCCGAGCAAATCGCTCGCATCGATGTCGGCACCTATGTCTGGGCGGCCCAGCTCGCCGGGCAGGAGCCGCACAACATGCTGGCGGCGAAATTCTCCCTGCCGTTCTCGATCGCGACCACGATCGTCCACGGCGCTGCCACCGTCGCGGCGTTCCGCGAGCCTGCGCGGCTCGAGCCCATTACCCGCGCATTGGCCCGCAGGGTCTTCGTTCACGAGGATGCCGAAGCGACCGCGCAGCTGCCCGCCCTGCGTCCAGCCCGCGTCACGGTGACCCTAACCGACGGGCGCGTGCTGGAAGCCCAGGCTCTGACCAATCGCGGCGATACCGAGGACCCCTACAGCGCCGCCGAGGTTCGCGAGAAGTACTTCGACCTGACCACGCCCGTCTGGGGAGAAGCGCACGCGGCGGCCATCATCGCCCTGGTCGATGCGCTGCCGCAGGCCGTCGATCTCGCGCCGCTGAACGCGCTTCTGGCCGGACCGGCCATATCTGGAAATGGACAACACTGATGGCCACATCCCTGAAGGCGCGCTTCGCCCAACCGGAGATCGTGTTGGCTCCGGGCGTCTATGACGCGCTGACCGCTTCGCTCGGAGAGGCGGCAGGCTTCGAGGCGCTCTATGTCTCGGGCGCCTCGATCGCCTATACGCGGCTCGGCCGCCCCGATATCGGGCTGGTCTCGATGGCGGAGGTCGCCGAGACCATCACAATGATCCGCGACCGGATCGCGACCCCGCTGATCGTCGATGCCGACACCGGCTATGGCAATGCGCTCAACATGCAGCGCACCATGCGCCTGTTCGAGCGAGCCGGCGCCAATGCGCTGCAGATCGAGGACCAGAGCTTTCCCAAGCGGTGCGGCCACCTCGCCGACAAGGGCGTGATCCCGGTCGCCGAGATGGTCGGCAAGATCAAGGCGGCCACCGATGCCCGCATGTCGGAGGAGACGCTCGTCATCGCCCGCACCGACGCGGTCGCGGTCGAGGGCTTCGACAAGGCGCTGGAGCGCGCCCATGCCTATGCCAGGGCGGGCGCCGACATGCTTTTCGTCGAGGCGCCGGGCTCGGCCGAGGAGCTGACGCGCGTCGTGGTGGAGCTGAAGGGCACCCTGCCGCTGATGGCCAACATGGTCGAGGGTGGCCGCACGCCGATCACATCGGCGCAGACCTTGGAGGCGCTCGGCTTCTCGCTCGTCATTTTCCCCGGCGGGATCGTCCGCGCGCTCGCCCGAGCCGCGCAGGATTTCTACCGCTCGCTGAAGGAGAACGGCACGACCGATCCGTTCCGCGACCGGATGTTCGACTTCGACCAGCTCAACGCCGTGATCGGCACGCCGCAGATGATCGCCGCCGGCAAGGCGTATGAAGCGGAGCAGGTCAGCGCAGCAGAAGCGACCAGGCAGGCCTCATGACCACGCTCGACCCCGTCACGCTCGCTGTCCTGAAGGGGCGGCTGGAGCAGATCGCCAATGAAATGGACGCGACGCTGTTTCGCTCCGCCTTCAACCCGATCATCGCCGAAGCGCATGACGCCTGCCATGGCCTTTATCATGCCACGACGGGTGATACGCTGGTCCAGGGCACATCGGGCCTGCCGATCTTCGTCGGCGCGATGGCCTTCGCGGTGAAGGCGGTGATCGACCGGGTCGAGGCCGGCGCCGCCAACGACCCCGGCGACACCTGGCTGTTCAACGACCCCTATGAGGGCGGGACGCATCTCAACGACATGCGCCTGGTCCGGCCGATCTTCCGGGACGGCACGCTGTTCTGCTGGCTCGCCTCGGTCGGCCACTGGCTGGATGTCGGCGGCAACGTGCCCGGCAACTTCAACGCCAAGGCGACCGAGAGCTTCCAGGAGGGTTTCCGCATCCCGCCGGTGAAGCTCGTGCGCAAGGGCGAATTCCAGCACGACATCGTCGAGATCCTCGCCGCCAATTCGCGGCTGCCGCAGTCGAACTGGGGCGATCTCAACGGCCAGCTCAACGCGCTCGATCTCGGCCAGCAGCGGCTCGACGCCCTGCTCGACGACTATGGCGTGGCGACCGTCGAGGCGGCGCTCGATGCGTTCAGCGCCCGGGCCGAAGCCCTGATGCGAGCCGAGATCGCCGCCCTGCCCGACGGCACCTTCTCCTTCGACGATTTCCTCGACAATGACGGCATCACCGACGCGCCACTGCGGATCGCGCTCGACCTGACGGTCTCGGGCGATCGGATGACGCTGGATTTCTCGCGCTCGGCGCCGCCCTGCCAGGGCCCGCTCAACATCGCCTATTCGACGGCGGTCGCCTGCTGCTATGTCGCGCTCAAGCACATCTTCCCGCATGTGCCGGCCAATGCCGGCGTGCTGAAGCCGATCACCTTCGTCATCCCGAACACGACGCTGCTCGGCGTCAGCGCGCCCAAGCCGGTGGGCGGCTATACCGAGACCATTCTGCGCGTGATCGACACGGTCTTCGGCGTCTTCGCGCAGATCGCACCGCAGCGCGCCAATGGCTCGCCCTACGCCACGATCAACGCCCTCTCGCTCGCCGGGCACCGCGACGACGGCTCGCGTTTCGTGATGTTCTCGTTCTTCGGCGGCGGTCTTGGGGGCAACCCGGAGAGCGACGGCCTCAACCACGGCAACAACCCCATCTCGACCGCGACGATCCCGCCCGCCGAGATTCTGGAAGCCGCCTATCCGGTGATGTTCACGCAATGGGCGCTGCGGCCCGACTCCGGCGGCGCCGGCCGTCACCGCGGCGGCTGCGGCGCGATCTACGAGATCGAGGCCCTGGCCGAGAGTGGCGCCGACGTCTTCCTGCTCGGCGAACGCGGCAAATTCCCGCCGTTCGGCGTCGCCGGCGGTGGGCCGGCCGCGATGAACCGGTTCGTCTATGACAGCGCGGAGGGGCCGACATCCCCGCCGATGGTGACGAAGGTCACCGACATCCATATCGGCAAGGGCCAGCGCGTGCGCCTCGAAAGCCCCGGCGGCGGCGGCTACGGCCTGCCCCGGGACCGCGATGCCGACGCGGTGCGGCGCGACGTGGCCGATGGCTATGTCAGCCCCGCCGAGGCCGAGCGGATCTATGGTCTTGCCACTGAGGCCACGCGATGACCGCCGCCTCCCCCAAGGCCGTCGTCGGCGTCGATGTCGGCGGCACCTTCACCGACCTGTTCTGGTTCGACGAGGCGCAGGGCCGCTTCCGAGTCGCCAAGGTTCCCTCCCAGCGCGGCGACGAGGCCACGGGCTTCATCGCGGGCCTGACGACCTTCGGGTCGGTGTCGGCGCTGGCCTCGATCGTCCACGGCACGACTGTGGGCACCAACGCGCTGCTCGAGCGCAAGGGCGCCAGGGTCGGCGTCATCACCACGCCGGGGTTCCGCGACGCGCTGGAAATGCGCCGGCGCGACCGCCGGCAGACCTGGGGGCTGTGGGGCGACTTCACGCCCGCCGCCAGCCGCCAGGACCGGCTGGAGGTGCCCGAGCGCACGCTCGCCAACGGAACGGTCCGGACCGCTGTCGATCTTGAAGCCGTGCGCGCGGCCGCCCGGCAGCTTTCGGCGCAGGGCTGCGAGGCGCTCGCCATCATCTTCATTAACGCCTACGCCAACCCGGCCAATGAGCGCGCCGCGCTTGCGGCCGCCGGCGAGGTCTGGCCGAACGCCCATATCGCCTGTTCGAGCGCGATCCTGCCGGAGATCCGGGAGTTCGAGCGGGCCTCGACCACGGCGCTGAACGCGACATTGCAGCCGGTCGTTGGCTCCTATCTGGAGCGGCTCGAGGACGCGCTGGCGGCAGACGGCTTCACCGGCCGCTTCCACATCGTCCAGAGCAATGGCGGCGTGATGTCGACCGCGACCGCCCGCAAGCTGCCGATCCGGACCGCTCTGTCGGGCCCGGCCGCCGGCGTCATCGCCGCGGCTGCGATCGCGCGAGCGGCCGGATTTCCAGACATCATCACCGGCGATCTCGGGGGCACCTCCTTCGACGTCTCGCTGATCGCCGGTGGGCAGGCGGCACTGGCCGCCCAGAGCACCATCGATTTCGGTATGGTGATCCGCACCCCGATGATCGAGATCACCACGATCGGGGCCGGCGGCGGCTCGATCGCGCGGGTCGATGCGGGCGGTCTGCTCGAGGTCGGCCCCGAAAGCGCGGGCTCGCGGCCCGGCCCGGTCTGCTACGGCCAGGGCAATGATCGCCCGACGCTGACGGACGCCAATCTGGTGCTCGGCCGCATCGACGGCAGCAAGCCGCTGGGCACGCTGCAGAGCCTGGATGTCGAGGCCGCCCGCGAGGCGATCCGGGTGAAGATCGCAGAACCGCTCGGGCTGGACGTGATGACGGCGGCTGAGGCGATCGTGAAGATCGCCAATGCGCGCATGGCCGGCGCCATCCGCCTCGTCTCTATCGAGCGCGGGCACGATCCCGCGAAATTCCTCGCCATGCCCTTCGGCGGCGGCGGAGCGCTGCATGCTGGCGCGCTGATCAAGGAGGTCGGCCTGCGAGGCGCGCTGGTGCCGCGCTTTCCGGGCGTCACCTCGGCGCTCGGCTGCGTCATCGCCGATATCCGCCATGACGGCGTCCAGACGGTGAACCTGATGCTGCAGGGGCTCGACGTGGCAGCGCTCGACGCCCGCATGGTCGAGACCGGGCGGGAGGCGGAGCGGATCGTCGCCGATGCCGGGCTGAGCGTCGAGCGCATCGACGTGCTCTACGAGCTCGACATGCATTATCTCGGGCAGACGCATACGGTCGCCGTGCCGCTGCCGATTACGCTCGCGCGGGACACCACCGGCGTTACCGAAGCGACCATCCGCGCCGCCTTCGAGACTGCCTATGGCGCGGCGTTCAGCCGGCTCCTGCCAGGCATCCCGGTTCGCATCGTCACGTTGCGCACGGCGGCGATCGGCCGCCGTCCGGCTTTTGATCTCAGCGCGCTCGCGCCGTCGCCGGATGCAACGCTGGAGGCCGCCAGACGCGGCAGCCGGCCGGTCTATCTCGACGGCGCCTGGCGCGAGACGGCGATCTGGTCCCGGCTCGACCTGCCGGTCGGCGCCCGCATCGACGGCCCGGCGATGCTGGAGCAGTCGGATGCGACGATCCTGCTCGATCCGGGCCTGAGCGCGACAGTCGACGGGCTCGGCAACCTCGTCATTCTCAGGAGCTGAGCCGATGGCCGGTCCGATCACCTCCCTGCCCACGACGGCGCTGCTGATCGTCGATCTTCAGAACGACTTCATCCATCCCGAGGGCGCCTATGCCCGTGGCCGGGCGGCCTCGCCGCAGGCGCAGGCGCTGCCGGCTCGGATCAAGCCCCTGGCCGATCTGATGCTCGCCCAGGGCGGACTCGTCGCCGCGACGCAGTTCACACTCGTACCCGGCCGTGGCGGCGAGCCGCTGATCTCGCCGCACCTGCTGGAAATGCGGCCCTTCCTGCGCAAGGGCGATTTTCTGCCCGGCGGATGGGGGCATCAGGTCATCGACGCGCTCCAGCCGATCGATGTCTGCGTCGAGAAGATCGCCTATTCTGCCTTCTACCAGACAAGGCTGGAGTGGCTTTTGCGCAAGCTCGGCATCGCGCATCTGGTCGTCTGCGGCATCGTCACCAATGGTGGCGTCGCGTCCACCGTGCGCGACGCGCATGTTCGCGACATCGAGGTGACCGTGCTTGAGGATGGCTGCGCGGCGCCGACCCCTCAGATGCATGACGAGGCGATCGCGGCGCTCAAACCGGTGGCGCGCATCGCCAGCATCGCCGGCGTGATGGCGGAGATCGGAGCGCTATGAGCGAGGTGCGTCCGGCGAGCGGCATCGGCTTCGAGGTCACGGCGGAGGTGCTGATCATCGGCGCGGGCGCGGCGGGCCTCGTCGCCGCGCTGGCCGCCAACGAGGCCGGCGCGGAGGTCGTCGTCGTCGAGCGTGACGCTGTTCCCAACGGCTCGACCGCGCTGTCGGCAGGCCTCATCCCTGCGGCGGGCACGCGCTTCCAGCGGGCTGCGGGGCTCGATGACAGCCCCGCGCTCTTTGCCCGCGACATCCTCGCCAAGGCCCATCACGAGCCCGACCCGACCCTGGTCGAGCATCTTGCGGCGCATGTCGGGCCAGTGCTGGAATGGCTGGCCGACCGGCATGGGCTGCCCTTCGACGTCATCACCAACTTCTCCTATCCCGGCCATTCGGTCAGGCGCATGCACGGCCTGCCCCTGCGCACCGGCGCGGAACTCGTCGACCGCCTGCGTGCGGCGGTGGAGGCGCAGGGCATTCCCGTGCTGACCGGGTTTCACGCCACGACGTTCTATGCCGACGCCGACAACCGCATCGCGGGTGTCGCCGGCACGCGCCCCGATGGCGAGGAAGAGCGCATCGGCTGCCAGGCGCTGGTGCTGGCCTGCAACGGCTATGGCGGCAACCGCGCACTTGTTGCCCGGCACATCCCGCAGATGAGCGAGGCGCTCTGGTTCGGCCATTCCGGCAATGAGGGGGACGCCGTGCTCTGGGGCGAGGCTCTTGGCGCCGATCTCGTCCACATGTCGGGCCATCAGGGGCATGGCTCGGTCGCGCAGCCACACGGCATCCTGATCACCTGGGCGACGATCATGGAGGGCGGCTTCCAGGTCAATGCGCGGGCGCAGCGCTTCTCGGACGAGAGCCATGGCTATTCCGAGCAGGCAGCCCAGGTCCTGCTGCAACCGGAGGGCAAGGCCTGGACGATCTTCGACGCCCGGATCGCCGCCATCGCCCACCAGTTCGAGGATTTCCGCCAGGCGAAGGCGCAGGGCGCCATCATCGAAGCCGACACCATCATGGAGCTGGCCGCAAAGCTCGGGCTCGACGGCCACGCCCTGAGCGAGACGGCGGCGGACGTCGACAGTCTCAAGCGCGGCGACGGAGACGATCGGTTCGGCCGCGCCTTCGCCGGCGTCCCGTCTCTGGTTGCGCCCTATTGCGCCGTTCGCGTCACCGGCGCGCTCTTCCACACCCAAGGTGGCTTGCGGGTCGATGCCCAGGCGCGGGTGTTGCGACGCGAAGGTAGCGCGCTGCCCAATCTCTTCGCCGGCGGCGGGGCCGCCGTCGGCGTCTCGGGCGCGCAGGCCTCCGGCTATCTCTCCGGCAATGGCCTGTTGACCGCCGTCGCGCTCGGCGACATTGCCGGGCGAGCCGCCGCCGGGATCTGCGGCCGATGCCGCGCCATACCGCCGACCTGATCCGTGCGATCGACGATCGCGGGCACCTGGCGATCCGTTTTGCTTCAGCCGTCCTGCCGGCGCGGGTTCAGCACGTCGCGCAGATGGTCGCCGATCAGGTTGATGGCCACCACGGTCGCGAGCAGGGCGAGACCCGGATAGAAGCTGATCCAGAACTTGCCGGACAGCATGTACTGGTAGCCGTTGGCGATTAGCATCCCCAGGCTCGGCTCGGTCACCGGCACGCCCAGCCCGAGAAACGACAGGGTCGCCTCCAGCGCGATGGCGCGCGCGATCTGCACGGTCGCGATCACCATCAAGGGCGGCAGGCAATTCGGCAGCAGGTGCCGGAACAGGATCCGCATTGGCCGCGCGCCCATCGCCAGCGCCGCCTCGATATACTCCTTGCGGCTCTCGATGAGCGCGCTGCCACGGGCCGTGCGGGCATAGGTCGCCCATTCCACGATCACCAGCGCGAGCACGACATTGGCGATGCCCTTGCCCAGGAAGGCGAGGATCATCAGCGCGATCAGGATTGTCGGAAAGGAGAGCTGCAGATCGACCAGCCGCATCAGCGCGGTCTCGACCCGCCCGCCGGCATAGGCCGCGAACAGGCCGAGCGTGGTGCCAACGGCGGCCGCCAGCAGTGCGGAGCAGATGCCGACCGCGAGTGAAATCCGCAGGCCGTAGAGAATGGCCGAGAGCATGTCCCGGCCCTGGTCGTCGGTGCCGAGCCAGTAGGTCATGCCGGTACCCGACACGGAGCCCGGCGGCAGCCGCCCGTCGAGGATGTCGAGCTGCATCAGGTCATAAGGGTTCTGCGGCGAGATCCAGGGCGCCAGCAGCGCCGCCAGCACGATCGCAGAGAAGGCCACGAGGCCGCCCATGGCGAGCTTCGACGACGCGAAGGCCCGCATGAATCGCCGAGCGGGCGTCGCGCGCGGCGGAGAGGTGAACTCCGGTGTCGACGCGGGTGCCGTCATTTGCCGAGCCTCACCCGGGGGTCGAGCGCCGTGTAGAGGCAGTCGACCAGGAGGTTGATGACCACGAACATCAAGACGATGATCATGAGATAGGCGACGATCATCGGACGGTCGAGCACGTGGATGCTGTCGATGATCAGCTTGCCCATGCCGGGCCAGGCGAAGATCGTTTCCGTCACCACCGAAAAGGCGATCACCGAGCCAAATTCTAGCCCGATGATGGTGACGACCGGGATCATGATGTTCTTCAGCAAGTGCCGAAAGATCACGCGGCCCTCGGGCAGCCCCTTGGCGCGCGCGGTGCGGATGTAATCCTGCGGGATCACCTCGCGAGTCTCTGCCCGCACCAGCCGCATCACCAGCGAGATCTTGAAGAGCGCGAGATTGAGCGCCGGCAGCACGAGGTGCTGCAGGCCGTCGAGCGTGAGGAAGGACCAGCCGATGCCCAGCAGTTGGCGTGTCTCGCCGCGCCCTCCCGAGGGCAGCCAGCCGAGCTGCACCGCGAAGACCATGATCAGCAGCAGGCCGACCCAGAAGCCCGGCAGCGAGAAGCCCAGGATCGAGCCGGTCATGATTACGCGCGCCATCGGCGCATTGGGTTTCAGCCCGGCATAGAGGCCGAGCGGGATGCCGATGAGGGTCGACAGCAGCATGGCGCAGAAGGCGAGTTCGAGCGTCGCCGGCATACGCTGGAGAATGACCTTCAGGGCCGGCTCGTTGTAGACGAAGCTGCGGCCGAGATCGCCATGAATGGCGCCGTTCAGGAACGAGAGGTACTGCGCCCAGAGCGGACGATCGAGCCCGAACGCCGCGATCGCCCGCAGCCGCTCCGCCTGATCGGCATCGGGAGAGATCAGCACCTCGACGGGATCGCCGATGACGCTGACGCCGATGAACACGATCAGCGTCATCGCCAGCATGACGAAGACGGCCTGGAGCAATCGCTGAAGGAACCAGCCGGTCATGGCGTCCCGCTACCTCCCGATCTTGTAACCGGAGGCTTCCAGGTCGAAGCTCCCGCTGACGCTGCGGCTCAGGTCGCTCTTCTTGATCCGTTGCGTGGGGGTCTTCGGGAATTCGTCGATCGGCTCGATATAGCGCGGAATCTGGAAATAGGGCATCCGCGACTCGCACCAGCGGATCAGATCGAGAGGCGCAGGCTCGCGCCCGGGCGTCGCGCGGATGAAGAGTTTCAGATCGTCGTCGCCCATCTCGCTGGGCACCCCGATCAGGGCGCATTCCTCGATGTCGTCATGGGTCAGGACGATGCGCTCCACCTCCCAGGCCGAGATATTGACGCCGCGCCGCCGGACGCTGTCCTTCTTGCGCCCGGAATAGAACAGGAAGCCGTCGTCGTCCTTGCGCGCCAAGTCGCCGGTCGAGAACCAGCCGTCCTTGACCAGAGCCGCGCCGGCCTCCTCCATCCGGAAATAGCCCTTGAACGCCAGGCCGGCCTCCAAGGGACGCACGACGATCTCGCCCGGCTCGCCGACGCCGACCTCGACGCCCTCATCGTCCAGCAGGCGCACCTCGTAGAACGGCAGCGGCCGACCGCAGGAGCCGAGCCGGCCTTCAGGGTTGATGGTGACGAAGGTCGTCATCTCCGACAGGCCGTAGCCCTCATAGAGCGAAACCCCGAAGCGCTCCTCGAAGGCACGCCAGACATCGAGCGGGCAGCCGCCGCCCCAGGCCATGCGGACCTTGTGGTCGCGGTCGCGCGGGCTCGCGGGCTGCTTGAGCAGCAGCGGCAGGACGCCGCCGAGATAGTGGATATGCGTCACCTCGAAGCGGCGGACCTGATCCCAGAACTGCGAGGCGCTGAATTTGTCGACCATGGCGAGCGTGATCGGCTGCATCAGCGCCGCGATCAGGACCGCGACGCCAGCGCCATGATGCAGCGGCTCCCACAGCAGGAAGACGTCGCCGGCAGTCGCACCCGTCAGCGCCAGCGTCCCCATCGGCCCGGCCCGAAGGCTGCGATCGGTCTTGAGGACGCCCTTGGGCTCGCCGGTGGTGCCGGAACTCGGCGTGATCGCGATGATGTCGTCCGCTTCGACGATCGTCGCCGGCGGCAGCGGGCTGCCGGCCTCGACCAGTCCCGACAGGCTCCCTGCCCCATAGCGCCCGCGCCAGAAGACCGACAGCCCCGGCGAGCGGTCGACGATCGGCGCCAGAGCCCCGGCATAGGCCTCGTCGGCGATCAGGGCCTGCGGCTCGAAGCGATCGAAGACAAAATCGAGCGCGGCGGCCTTGAGATGAACATTGACCGGGATGCGGACGAGGCCCGCCTTGGCCAGGGCGAAGATGACGATGACATGGTCGGGATGGCTCGGGAGCATCACCGCGACGCGGTCGCCCTTCTTGAGACCGGACGCGAGCAACGCATTGGCCACACGGTTGATGCGCTCGTCGAGCTGGCCGATCGTCCAGCTCTCGTTCTCGAAGCGGCAATAGACATGCCCTGGATCCCGGGCAGCGCGCGCGTCCCAAAGCTGTGCGATGGTGATGTCGTTGGTCTGCATGAGGCGGTCCGTGCTGACGTTCGAGCCACGAGCCATGGCCCGTCTGTCGATATCGCAATACAATAATGATAATTGGATTTTGATAGTGGATTCTGCGTCTGTCAAGCGGCACACGCCGGCGCCCGTTGACAGCCCGCATCGGCATTTATAATAAATGTTATTATATCGCAATATTTTCAAAGCGGATGCCATGGCCGATATCGAGCTCGATCGCCGCGAGGGCGTCGCCATCGTGGCGATCAACCGCCCCGCCAAGCGCAATGCCCTGAACGCCGCCGCATGGCAGGCTCTGGGCGACAGCTTCGTCGCGCTGCGAGCCGATCCCGCGATCCGCGCCATTGTCCTGACCGGGCGGGGCGGCGCCTTCTGCGCCGGCGACGAGATCGGCGCTTTTGCCGCCGTGCGTGACGATCCGCCGGCCCGACAGGCCTACTGGGATTCGATCATGGCCTGCTACGCCGCCGTCTCGGCCTCGCTGGTCCCGGTCATCGCCGCCGTCAGCGGGCCTTGCGTCGGTGGCGGCTGCACGCTGGCGCTGCGGGCCGATTTCCGGATCGCGGACACCACGGCGCGGTTCGGCGTGCCTCCGGCCAAGCTCGGGCTGGTCTATCCGGCCGACAGCACGCAATTGCTGGTCGCGACCGCCGGCATCACCATGGCCAGACGCATGCTCTACACCGGCGAACTCATCGACGCGGGCTCGGCCCGGGACTGTGGCCTGGTCTCGGACGTGGTCGAGGGCGACGTCGTCGAGGCGGCCCTGCGCATGGCGCAACCGATCATCGCCAACGCGCCCATTTCGATCCGGGCGTCCAAGCTCGCCTGCGATGCGCTGCTGCAAGGCCGCCTCGCTGAAGTGGCCGGCGAGATCGCAGCGCTGTCTGATCTGGCGGACCGCAGCGACGACTATCGCGAAGGCTCGCGCGCCTTCGCCGAGAAGCGCAAACCCGTCTTCACCGGCCGCTAGCGCCGATATCAGCAGGACGACACGATGGCCGTCATCACCGTGCCCGACGATGCGAATGTCTTCGCCGCCCTGATCGGCGGCGCGCGCGATGCGAAGCGCATCTTCATGGAGAACGCGGATGGTCGGGTGGTCCGTTATGGGGACGTACCCGGCATCACCGCACGCTACGCCGATCTGCTGGCGAGCGAAGGGGTTGCAAAGGGCGATTTCGTCGCGGGCATTCTCGATAAGTCACCCGAAGCCGTTCTGCTCTACCTCGCCGTTTGCCGCCTCGGCGCCGTCTATGTGCCCGTGCATATCGGCCTGACCGACGGTGAGGTCGGTTACATCCTTGGCGACGCGCGGCCGAAACTCGTGGTTTGCGATCCGAGCCGGGACGGTGTCGCCAGCGCCGCAGGCTGTCGCGTCCTCACGCTCGATGCCGGCGGGGCGGGCACCCTGCCCGAACGCAGCGCGGCGATGCCAGGCCGGAGCCCGCTCCAGACGGTCGCACCATCCGACCCGAACGCGATGGTCTACACCTCCGGTACGACCGGGCGGCCCAAGGGCGCGCTTCTCTCGGCTGGATCCGTGATCTGGAATGCGCGCTCTCTGGCGTCCTGCTGGGGGATTACCGAAGCCGACACGCTGCTGCACGCCAACCCGATGGCCTATGGGCTGTTCGGGACGACGACACCGGCTCTGGCGGGCGGCGCGTCGATGATCCTGCTGCCGAAATTCGAGACCGAAAGCGTGCTGGCCCAGCTCCCGCGCGCCACGATCTTCGCGGGCGTGCCGACCTATTACAGCCGGCTGATGGCCGATCACCGCTTCAACCACGCCCTGTGCAGCAGGATGCGTCTGTTCGTGACGGGCTCGGCCCCGATGCGTCCCGACGCGTTCGAGGCTTTCGTCGAGCGGACCGGTCATCGCCTGCTCGACCGCTATGGCCTCACCGAAGTCCTGATCGCAACGTCGAACCGGCTCGACGACATTCGCCAGCCCGACACCTCAGGAATGCCGCTGCCGGGATCGGAGGTTCGCATCGTCGACGAACAGGGCGTGGTCGTGCCGGCGGGGGCCGTGGGCATGATCGAACTGCGCCAGCCCTATCCGTTCCTCGGCTACTGGCAGGATCCCGACAAGACCGCCGCGTCCTTCAGCGACGGCTGGTTCCGCACCGGCGATTTCGGGCGCCGGGACGCGAAGGGTTACGTCAGCGTGCTTGGACGTGGCGCCGACCTGATCATCTCGGGCGGGCTCAATGTCTATCCCAAGGAGGTCGAGGCGGCCGTTAACGCGCTGGACGGCGTGGCCGAATGCGCCGTGATCGGCATCCCCCATGTGGATTTCGGTGAAGCCGTCGTTGCCGTCGTTCAGCTCACGCCGGCGGCTGAGGATTTCGATGCGCGCGCCGCGATCGATGCGCTCAAGCGCTCGCTGGCCGGATACAAGGTTCCCAAGCGGATCGAGGTCATCTCCGACATGCCGCGCAACACGCTGGGGAAGATTCAAAAAAATCTGCTCAAACAGCGTTTCGACGATCATTTCCGCGGCTGAGCGACCGGGTTTGAGACGCAGCGCAAAAATGCTAACGCTGCGCCCCATCGACAGGAAAGCAAGAAGGCGCAATGCCGGACGCAACGACGAACGCAAGCCCGGGCCTGTCGCCGCGGGATGCCGGCCCTGCGGTCGGGGAGATCGACGAGCGTCTCTTCGTCGCCTCGGTCGGCAAGGCGATGAAGGTGCTGGAAACCTTCGACAAGACCACCGCGAGCTTGAGCCTGTCGGACATCGCGATCCGCACTGGACTCGGCCGCAGCGCTTCGCAGCGCTTCATCTACACGCTCGAGCGTCTGGGCTATCTCGACCGGGACGAGCAGACCAAGCGCTACACCCTGGCCAAGAAGGTCTTCCGCTTCGCCCAGAGCGTCGTCTCGTCCAACACCGCGCTCGATGCCGCCTATCCCGCCATGCGCGACCTGGCGGAGCGCACGCGCGAAACGATCTCCTGGGTCGAGGTCGACCGCGCCGACATTGTCATCATCGCCACCATCGCCAGCACCCATATCTCCTCGATCAACCTGCCGGTCGGCACCCGATTCCCGGCGCTGTCCTCATCTTCCGGCCAGGTCCTGCTCGGGCATTCCGCACCCTCCCATATCGAGAAGGTCTGGAACACCTCACATGAATCCGTCCCCGGTCGCACCCGGGCGAAGGACGCCGCCGAGATGATGCGCATTCTCGAAGCGGTCAAAGCAGCGGGCTTCGCCGTCACCGAGAAAAGCATGGAGCAGGGTTCGATCTCGGTGTCGGCCGCCGTGCATGACCGGGCCGGCCGCGCCGTCGGCGCGATCAATCTCTCGACGCTGACGACCCGCTTCGAGCGCCCGGCGGCGATCCGGGATCTGGCGCCGCTGGTCGCCGCCGCCGCCGCACGCGCCACCGAGACACTCAGCGCCTGATCATTGCTCACCGATGCCCGACGGGCGAGCCGCCTCGGCTCCCCTCGCCTACGCATGTTTTGTCGCCGCAGTCACAGCCGCAGCGCAGCAGGGTCGCGAGCCTTGACAGCCAAAGAAAATTGTCTTCAAATATTAGTTATTACAATACAATAACTCAGGGGATGATCATGGCTTCTTTGCTGACGACCCGCCTGCGTATGCCACTTCTGCTCGGTGCGGCGGCTTTTGCGATGAGCCTGAGCACGGCCCAGGCCGAAAAGCTGACCATCGGCCTGGGAGGATCGGTCAATTCGCTCGATCCGCATTTCTATTCCACGACGCCCAACAATCTCGTCGCCTTCCACATGTTCGATCGGCTGGTCGATCGTCTGGCGGACGGCAAGCTCGCGCCGGGCCTGGCGACCGCATGGCGCTCCGTGTCGCCGAACGTCTGGGAGTTCACGCTGCGCGAGGGCGTGACCTGGCATGACGGCAAGCCCTTCACGGCCGACGACGTCGCCTTCACGCTGAAGCGCGCGCTCGACGTGCCCAATAATCTCGGCGGCTTCGCCGGCATCATCCGGCCTATCACCGCCGTCGAGGTCGCCGGTCCGCATCTGATCCGCCTGATGACCACGACTCCGATTCCGAACCTGCCGAGCGATCTGACGCGCCTGGCGATCGTCTCGCGCCATGCCGGCCAGGACGCCACCACGGCCGACTACAACAGCGGCAAGGCGGCCATCGGGACCGGCCCGTTCAAGTTCTCCGGCTATACGCCGGGTGAGCGCATCGAGTTCGTCCGCAACGACAGCTGGTGGGGCAAGAAGAGCGACTGGACGAGCGTGACGGTTCGGCTGATCCCCAACGTCGCCGTCCGGACCGCTGCCCTTCTGGCCGGTGATATCGACATGATCGACTCCCCCTCCGCCAGCGACCTTCCCCGCCTCCAGGCGTCGGACAAGGTCAAGGTCGCGGAGGTGGCCGGCATGCGCGTCAACTACGTCGTGCCGATGATCCAGCCGGCGCCGGATGCGCCCGCAATCCTCGACAAGAAGGGGGCGAAGATCGAGCCGTCGCCCCTGACGAACCAGAAGGTCCGCGAGGCGCTCTCGCTGGCGATCAACCGCGTCGGCATCGCCGACCGCGTCGTTCTGGGCACCGCGACCCCGACCGGCCAATGGCTGCCTGCGGGCATCCTCGGGCATGATTCCAAGACCCCGGTCCCGACCTACGACATGCAGAAGGCCAAGAAGCTCCTCACCGAGGCCGGCTTTCCGGACGGCTTCAAGCTGACGCTGTCCACGGCCAATGACCGGACGCCCTACAGCGTCGAGGTCGCCCAGGCGCTGGCGCAGATGTGGAGCCGGATCGGAGTCGAGGTCGCCATCGATGCGATGCCCTTCAGCGTCTATTCCTCCCGCGGCGCCAAGAGCCAGTTCGCGGCCTATCTCGGCAGCTGGAGCAACAACTCCATGGAGGGCACGGGTCTGCTGCGCGACCTGCTGGCGACCCGCAGCCAGGCGACCGGCTGGGGCCTGTACAACTGGGCCCAGTATTCCAATCCCGCGCTCGACGCCCTGACGGCGTCTGCCATCGGTGAGGTCGACGAGGCCAAGCGCGAGAAGCTCGTGCTGGACGCCGTCAAGCTCGTCTCCGGCGACGTCTCGATCATCCCGCTCTATCACTTCAAAAACATCTGGGCGACGCGCAGCACGCTGCGCTACGATCCCCGGATCGACGAGTTGACGCTGGCGACGGACGTCCACCGCGCGGCGAAGTGACAGGACCGGTGGCCGTTGACGACGACGCCAATGTCCGCCGCCGATCGAACGCAGTCCCCGCTCATGCCCCGGCTTCTCCGGCAACCGCTTCTGTTGGGTCAGGCCGTCATGGCTGGCTCGCCCAGCCCAGTGTGAATGTCGCCGATAGGTCCCAGCAGCAGCGGGCCATTGTCGTGACTTCGACCCAGCTCAGCAGAACTCCACGGCTTCGACGTTCCGCCAGGGTCCGCACCGTAGACGAATCACGCCCTGCAGGCGCCGCATCGTCTCTGTGAGTGCGTCATCGATTGCAGTTGCCACGGTTGCCGCCAGACGAATCGAGAGGGGCCAAGCGCCGGTGAGCTTATCCTGATCTATCGAGAGCGCTCTACGTCCGTCCATCCGAGGCACTGTGGACGTAACAGGCGCTCCTTGCAGGAGGCTTCCGCCAGCATGCCAATCCTGAGATCGAAGACCGTCGATGAGCACCCGCCGCGCCGATCCATGCCGAGATACCGACCAGAGCCCGCTTCGGCTCGTGGTGACACCATCATTTCATCGAAATCATTCACTGGGCCACATGAGTGGCGCGACCTACGGGAGTCGAACCCGTCTCCCCAGCGTGAAAGGCTGGTGTCCTAACCGATAGACGAAGGTCGCGGGCTTCAAAACCGCGAGCGGTTCGTGTCGAAGCGGGGCGAGGTATAGTGGCAGGCTTCCCGCTCCGCAAGCACCTGTTTCGCGTTCTGCCCAGCTCGTCCTGCGACACAGGGCCCTCCTCGCCCGCGCGCGGCCGGTCGGGCCTGCGGCGATCGCGCCCGTCAGGTCGGCTTCGCGAGATCCAGGACGCGCAGTTCGGCCGTCTCGTTGCCGCCCCAGCGGTTGAGGGTGAGGGATGCTGCGAGATGGACGCTCTCGCCGCGCGCCGCCATCAGAGCGCGGCCGGTCGGGCCTGCGGCGATCGCGCCCGTCAGGTCGGCTTCGCGAGATCCAGGACGCGCAGTTCGGCCGTCTCGTTGCCGCCCCAGCGGTTGAGGGTGAGGGATGCTGCGAGATGGACGCTCTCGCCGCGCGCCGCCATCAGAGCGCGGCCGAGCGGCTCCTGCGCGACGCGGAAGGCGATGCCGCCGATCGTCGCCCCGTCGCCGCTCTTCAGCTTGACGCGGACATGGCCGCCGCTGCCGATCTCGACCACGTCGGTCAGCCGGTGCGCGGGGAACACGAAGACCGGCTCGGGGCTGCCCTGGCCGAAGGGACCGGCCTTGTCGATCTCCGCCAATAGCCGGGGCGTCGCGCCGCCGGCGCTGAGCGCGGCATCGACCATCAGCGCCTCGCCCTCGCTCGCCGCGCCGACCTCGGCAGCCAGGCGTTCGACCAGGAAGGCGTGGAAGGCCGCGCTCTGGCCCGGCGCCAGCGTGACGCCGGCCGCCATGGCGTGCCCGCCGCCCTTGACGGCCAACCCCGCCTCGACGGCGGCACGCACCGCCCGGCCGAGATCGACGCCCGTGACCGAGCGGCCAGACCCAGTGGCGCCGCCCTCTCCGTTCAGGGCGAGCGCCAGTGCCGGCCGGCGGAAGCGCTCCTTCAGCCTGGCGGCGACGAGGCCGACGATGCCCGGATGCCAGTCCGGCGATTCCGCGAGCAGGACGGGCAGGTCGGCGTCGCGCATCAGCGCGTGGTCGGCCTGAGAGGTCGCCTCGATCACGGCCTGGCGCTCTATCTCCTGCCGTTCCTGGTTGAGGCGGTTGAGTTCGGCGGCGATGCCGCGCGCCTCGATCTCGTCAGCAGTTAGCAGCAGGCGCGCGCCGAGGCCCGCATCGCCGATGCGCCCGCCGGCATTGATGCGGGGGCCGAGGAGGAAGCCGAGATGCCAGGGCTGCACGGGTCCGTCGAGCCCGGCGACATCCATCAGCGCCGCCAGCCCCGGCCGCGCCCGGCCGCGCAGGATGGCAAGCCCTTGGCGCACGAAGGCGCGGTTGAGGCCGCGCAACGGCACGACATCGGCCACCGTCGCCAGCGCCACGAGATCGAGCGCGGCCAGAAGGTCGGGCTCAGCCCCGCGCGCAGCCCAGACGCCCTGTCGCCGCAATTCGGCCCGCGTCGCCACCAGCGCCAGAAAGACCACGCCGGCGGCGCAGAGATGGCCGAGCCCCGAGAGGTCGTCCTGGCGGTTGGGGTTCACCAGCGCCACGACCTCAGGCAGCCGCTCTGGCGCCTGGTGGTGGTCGAGCACGACGACATCGAGCCCCAGCCGCCGCGCCTCGGCCAGCGGCTCGTGGCTGGTCGTGCCGCAATCGACGGTGACCAGCAGCGTCGCGCCCTCGGCCGCCAATTGCCGGATGGCCTCGCTGTTGGGGCCGTATCCCTCGATCAGCCGGTCGGGAATGTGGATGCGCGGGCGCGCGCCGGCTTCCGTCAGGAAGCCCGCCAGCAGCGCGGCAGAGCAGGCGCCGTCGACATCGTAATCGCCGAAGATCGCGACCTGCTCGCGCGCGACGACGGCCCTGGCGAGCCTGAACGCGGCGGCCTCCATCCCGACCAGCGTGCCGGGATCGGGCAGGAGGTCGCGCAGCTTGGGTTCGAGATAGAGGGCCGCCTCGCTGGCTTCGACGCCTCTCCCCGCCAGCAGCCTGGCGACGATGTCGGGGATGCCTTCGAGCTGGGACAGCGCCTCGGCCCGGCCGAGGCCGGCCGCGTCGAGCCGGTCCCGCCAGGGGCGGCCCAGTGCGGAACGGGTGACGCCGAGAAACGCGCGCGGGTGTTCGAGACTCATGGGCGCAGGGCGTCGCGCAGGCGGGCGCTTTCGTCAACCGCCGTGGCGGCCAGCGGCCCGTCGGAATGTCGGTGTCAGCGCGGCGGGGCCGAAGCCAGATCGAGCGCCGACCGGACAGCGACGGCATAGCCCCCGGCGCCGAGCCCCGCGATGATCGCGGTTGCGGCCAGCGACACATAGGAGCGGTGATAGATCGGCTCGCGGCGGTGGATGTTGGTGATGTGGAGTTCGATGACCGGGCCCGGGAACATCTTGAGCGCATCGAGGATCGCCATCGAGGTGAAGGTGAAGGCGGCGGGGTTGATGACGATGGCGCAGCCTTGGTCGATCGCCTCGTGGATCCAGTCGATCAGCTCGTATTCCCGGTTGGACTGGCGGAATTCCAGCTTCGTGTCGCCAGCCGCCTCCCGGCACATGAGCTCGATCTCGGCCAGCGTCGTCGAGCCGTAGAGATGCGGCTCGCGCGTGCCGAGGCGGTTGAGATTGGGCCCGTTGAGGACGTAGATCGGCTTTGTCACGCGTGCATCTTCCGTGTCGGGGGCATCAGCCCGGATAGCCCATCAGGCGCGGGAGCCAGAGCACGAGGCCCGGCGAGAGGGTGATCAGGGCCAGCGCCGCGACCATCGCGGCGAGGAACGGCATGCACTCCCGCACGATGTCGCGCAGCGGCACGCCGGTGATGTTGTTCATGATAAACAGCAGCAGCCCGTAGGGCGGGGTAATGAGCCCGAGCATGATGTTGACGACCACGATGACGCCGAAATGCACCATGTCGATGCCGAGCGCCTTGGCCGTGGGGATCAGCACCGGCACCACGATCAGCAGGATGGCCGTGCCCTCGAGCAGGCAGCCCAGCACCAGCAGGACGACGTTGACGAGAAGCAGGAAGCCCAGCGGCGACAGATTCCAGCCCGAGAGCAGGATCTTCAGGCTGTCGGGGATGTTCTCGATCGTGACGACATAGTTGAACACCAGCGCGCCGGCGATCAGCATGCCGATCGAGGCCGTCGTGCGGGCGCTGTAGGCAAGCGAGCCGTAGAAGGCCGCAGGCGTGACGCTGCGATAGAGCAGCGCGGAGATCGCCAGCGCGTAGGCCGCAGCGACGGCGGCGGCTTCCGTCGGCGTCGTGGCGCCGCCATAGATGCCGCCGAGCAGGACGACCGGCATCATCAGCGCCGGGAACGCCCGCCAGGTGATGCCCGGCAGTTCGCGCAGCGGAATCGGCGGCTCGACCGGGAAGTTGCGGCGCTTCGCGGTGAAGCCGACGATGCCCATCTGGACGCCAGCCATCAGCAGGCCCGGCACCACGCCAGCGAGAAACAGAAAGCCGATCGAGGCGTCGGAGACCAGCGCATAGAGCACCATCGGGATCGAGGGCGGGATGATCGGCCCGATCACCGAGGACACCGCCGTCAGCGCCGCGGCGAAGCTCGCCGGGTACTTGCCGTCCTTGGTCATCATCGCCTGCATCATGCGTCCGGTCCCGGCCGCATCGGCGATGGCCGAGCCGGACATGCCGGCGAAGATCACGCTCTGGACGATGTTGACCTGGGCGAGCCCGCCGCGAAAGCGCCCGACCAGCGCGTCGCAGAAGCGCAGCAGGCGCTCCGTCATGGAGCCGATGTTCATGAGTTCGGCGGCCAGGATGAACAGCGGCACGGCCAGGATGACGTAGTTGGTGTACATGCCGTTGAGCAGCTGCTCGGCGGCGATGCTGAGGTCTTGACCGGCGAGCAGGAGATAGAAGATCGAGCCCGCGATCATGGCGTGGCCGATCGGCAGGCCAAGCAGCGAGAGGGAGACGATCGCGAGGATGCAGAGCGAGAACGGGCTGGTCATACGCCCGAACCCGCCTTGGTCGGATCGAAGGCTTCCGGAGCCGTGCCCCGTAGCGCCTGCCAGCCGAGCCAGAGATAGCGGATGATCGCCGCCACCGCGAAGGCGAGATAGATCGCATAGACCCAATTGAAGGGCAGCTTGAGATAGGCCGTGCGCTCGACCTTCATGAAGGTGACGTAGTCCGCCATCGCCGGCAGGGAGACGGCGTAGAGCACCACCAATGCGACGGCGGTGATCACGGCCATCCACCGCCGGGCGCGGACACCGACCGCGCTGTAGAGGATGTCGAAGCGGATCTCCTCGCTCTCGCGGGTGACGAAGGCCGAGCCGAACAGGACGATCCAGAGCCAGAGAATGACGCTGATCTCATGCGTCCAGCCGATCGGCAGGTTGAGCAGATAGCGGAAGACGATCTGGAGGATGAAGACGGCGAACATCGCCCCGAGCATCAGCACCAGCACATTCTCCGCACGGCGGGCCAGCCACCCGCCGAGCGCTCTCATTCGATCCGCCACTGCGCCGCCCTCCCCCGTCCGTCAGCCTAGAGCGCGTTGATCTTCTCGATCATGCCCGGCTTCCAGCTTTTGGCGAGGTCGGAGGCGAGGTACTTCTTCTGGGCGAAGTCGCGGAAGGCGGCGACATCGGGGCTGTAGACCTCGAGCCCCTGCTTCTTGAAGAAGTCGACCAGCTCCTTTTCCTTGTCGAGATGCGTCCTGGCGCTCCAGTCCATGGCCGCGTCGGCGGCAGCCTGGAAGGCGGCCTGCTTCTGGGGCGACATCGCCTTCCAGACGCGGTCGGTGACGCAGAGCAGATCGAAGCCGACGAGATGCGAGGTCAGGACGATCTGCGAGGACACCTCATAGAACTTCATGTTCTGGACGTTGGGCAGCGGATTGTCCTGCCCGTCGATGGCGCCGCTCTGCAGGCCGGTGTAGACCTCGGCATAGGCCATCGGCGTCGGGTTGGCGCCGAGCGACTGGCCTAGGAACTGCCAGGCGTCGCCGCCGGGCATGCGCAGCTTAATGCCGGCCATGTCGGCGGGAGTCGTGATCTTCTTCTTCGGCTTCAGGCCGACCTGGCGGGCGCCGAAATAGGTCGGCCCCAGGATCTTGATGTTGAGCTTGTCCTCTGCCGCCTTCTTGAGATCCGCGCCGACATCGCTGGCGAAGACCTTCTTGAGATGGTCGGCGTCGCGGAAGAGATAGGCCGAGGTCACGATCGACCATTCGGGGATCTGATTCGAGATATCCTGCGGGGCGATATTGCCCATTTCGAGGTTGTTGCGCTGCATCGCGACCAGTTCGGTGCCCTGCTTGAACAGGTTGCCGCCGTAGTAGGGCTGCAGCGTGAAGTCCTCCTTGATCGCCTCGCCGAAGCGCTTGATCATCTCGGCGCGGATGTCCTGCTCCGAGAACACCGCCGAGAAGCGCAGATTGGGCTTGGCCTGGGCGAAAGCGCCGCCGCTGAAGCCGATGGTCGCGGCAGCCGCGCCACCGGCGATGAGCGCACGCCTGTCGATCGAATGAGCCATGACGAAACCTCCCCTGTGAGCGGACTCTGGCGCCGCCCTATGAGCGTCACTATCGCCGCAGGCTCGCGACGGCGCAACATCGATTCTGAAGTTCATATGAGATTTTCATTTTTGCCATATCGATTGCCCTGCCCCCTCGTTCGGCTATGATGCGCGCTTCGTGCTGCGAATGGGCTGATCGCGCCGCAGCGCGCCATGCAAGGCTATCCCATGCTCAGCATCACGCCACCGCCCCCCTCCGTCGGCGAAACCGCTTATCGCCGTATCCGGGCCGACATCGTCTTCGGCCGCCTCGCGCCCGGGCAGAAGCTCAAGCTCGAGGTGTTGCGCGAAGCCTATGAGGCGAGCGTCAGCACACTGCGCGAACTGCTCAGCCGTCTGGCCTCGGAAGGGCTGATCGAGGCGGAGGGACAGAAGGGCTTCGTCGTCACCCCGGTCTCCGCCACCAATCTGCGCGAAATCGCGGCAATGCGGCTTTTGCTCGAAGGCCACGCCCTGGAGCAGTCCTTCGCCGCCGGCGACATGGAATGGGAAGGCCGCGTGGTGGCGGCCCATCACAAGCTCGCGCTGATGGAGCGGCGCATGCTCGCCCACGACCGCGACGAGCCCGAACTGTGGAAGCACTATGACTGGGAGTTCCACCACGCGCTGATCTCGGCCTGTGGATCGCGCGTGCTGCTGGAGACCCATGCCGCGATCTATGACAAGTATCTGCGCTACCAGATGGTGGCGGTCATCTTCCGCGGCGAGATCGCCGCCCAGGAGCACCAGACGCTGCTCGACTGCGCCTTGCGTCGCGACACGGCCGGCGCGGTGGGCGTGCTCCAGCGCCATGTCGATGGCTGCGTCGAGCACACCCTGGCGAGCGGCGCGTTGCCGCCCGGCCGCGACAGGCCCTGACGGGCCGACACAAACGCAAAACGGCCGGGACAACCCGGCCGTCTGCCATCGCGCTTTGGTTGTGTCGGGGCGACGCCCGGCTCTCAGTCGAGCTTGAACTTGCCGAAATCGCGATGTTCGCCATGGATGCGGCGCACCGTGCCGGTGATCGAGCGGTAGACGATCGTCTCGGTCTCGATCACGTCGCGGCCGAACTTCACGCCCTTGAGCATGCCGCCATCGGTGACGCCGGTGGCGCAGACGATGGTGTCGCCCGAGGCCATTTCTTCCATGCTGTACTTCTTGTTGGGATCGCTGATGCCCATGGTCAGCGCACGCGCCCGCTTCTCCTCGGTGTCGAGGATGAGGCGGCCCTGCATCTGGCCGCCGACGCACCGCAAAGCAGCTGCCGCCAACACACCCTCGGGCGCGCCACCGATACCGAGATAGAGATCGATGCCGGTCTTGTGCGGCTCGGTGCAGTAGATCACGCCGGCGACGTCGCCATCGGTGATCAGGCGGATCGAGCAGCCGGTCTTGCGGACCTCCTCGATCAGCTTGGCATGGCGCGGGCGGTCCATGATCAGCGTCGAGATTTCGCTCGGCTTGACGCCCTTGGCCTTGGCGAGCGCATGGATGTTGTCGGTGGCCGACGCATCGAGATCGACGACGCCGCGGGCGTAACCGGGACCGATCGCGATCTTGTCCATGTAGACGTCGGGCGCGTTGAGGAGCTTGCCGGCCTCGGCCATCGCCATGACCGCGATCGAATCGGGCATGTCCTTGGCGCAGAGCGTGGTGCCCTCTAGCGGATCGACGGCGATGTGGACCTTGGGGCCCTGCCGGGTGCCGACCCGCTCGCCGATGAAGAGCATCGGCGCCTCGTCGCGCTCGCCCTCGCCGATGACGATCTCGCCGTCGATCGGCAGACGGTTGAGCTCGCGGCGCATGGCGTCGACCGCCGCCTGGTCCGCCGCCTTCTCGTTGCCGTGGCCGCGCAGGCGCGCCGCCGACACCGCGGCGCGTTCCGTGACGCGCACCAGCTCCATCGAGAGATAGCGCTCGATGATCTGGGAGGAGGAAATGCGGAGATCGTCGGACATGAGCGGTTCCCTTTGGTTTGACGGTCGGCAGCGAGCGGTCACGACGACAGCGCAGCCTACTCCCGTTCGATACGGATGACTTGCGGCGGCTCGGCGACGTGGCCGTCGGCGGAGACCTTGTCCAGCGCGGCGCGGATCGCGGCCTCGCTGGTGGCATAGGTGATCAGCACGACCGGCACGGGCGCGCCGGAGCGGCCGGCGGGGTCCTGGGCGGCGGCGGCAGCCGAGCGGCGCTGCACGATGCTCTCCAGCGAGATGTCGGCCTGCGCCATGCGGGTGGCGATGCCCGCGGCCGCGCCCGGCCGGTCGATCACGGACAGGCGGACGTAATAGCCGCCCTCGTGACGCTGCATCGGCGCGCGCGCCGCGGATTCGAGCCGCGCCACCGGCAGGCCGAAGGGCAGCCCCGCCGTGCCACGCGCGACATCGGCGATGTCGGCGACGACGGCCGACGCGGTCGGATCGCCGCCGGCGCCGGGCCCGACCAAAGTCAGTTCGCGCACCGCATCGGCATCGATGGTGACGGCGTTGAGCACGCCCATGACCTGAGCGATCGCCGACGACTTCGGCACCATCGTCGGGTGGACGCGCTGCTCGATGCCGGTCTTGGTGCGCTCGGCGACGCCGAGCAGCTTGATGCGGTAGCCGAGCTCGTCGGCCATCTTCAGGTCGAGCGGGGCGATCGAGGAAATGCCTTCGACATGAATCGCTTCGGCGTCGATCTTCGTGCCGAAGGCGAGGCTGGTGAGGATGGCGAGCTTGTGGGCGGTGTCGTAGCCCTCGACATCGAAGGTCGGGTCGGCCTCGGCATAGCCCAGGCGCTGGGCGTCCTTCAGGCAGGCCTCGAAGGTCAGCCCCTCCAGCTCCATGCGCGAGAGGATGTAGTTGCAGGTGCCGTTGAGAATTCCGTAGAGGCGCGTGACCGTGTTGCCGGCCAGCGCCTCGCGCAGCGTCTTGACGATCGGGATGCCGCCGGCCGACGAGGCCTCGAAGGCCAGCGCAACGCCGTTTGCCTCGGCCAGGGTCGCGAGCGCGACGCCGTGATGGGCGAGCAGCGCCTTGTTGGCGGTGACGACCGATTTGCCGGCCGACAATGCAGCCTCGACAGCCGCCTTGGCGGGGCCATCCGAACCGCCGACGAGCTCAACCAGGCAGTCGATCTCGGACGAGCGCGCGAGGTCCACCGGATCGTCGAACCACGTCAATCCGCCGAGATCGACGCCGCGATCGCGGGTCCTGTCTCGGGCCGAGACGGCGGTGACGCGGATGGCGCGGCCGCAGCGTTCGCTCAGCGCATTCTCCTGACGGCGCAGGATGCGCAGCACGGAGGCGCCGACGGTTCCCAGCCCGGCGAGGCCGATGCGAAGGGGTTTGGAGGGGGTCTCAACGGTCGCGCTTGTCATGGGCGCGGGGTCGCATGAGGGGGGCTGCGAGTCAACGGCGAAGCCCTGGCCCGGCCTCAGTCGAATCGGCAGACGACCTCCGCCGCCAGCCGCCGCAGCTTGCCGTCGCCGAAGGTCAGGTGGATGCGCAGGAGGTTGGTGCCGAAGGCCGTGGTCTTGATCGTGCGCAGCGCCTCGAGCGTGTCGCCGTTCCAGGTCGTGGCCGTCTCCATCGCCGGCGTCCAGAACCAGGGCCGGGGCGGAATGATCGTCGCCGCGTCGAGAATACGCTCCGCCGCGGCCTGTTCGATCCCGGCCGGCAGATGGCGCGCCACGACCTCGGTGGCGTCCCGGCCGCATTCACGCGCCGTGGTCGCGGCGAGCACGTCACCGACCAGCGGCGAATTCGTCTCCGGCACCCGCCCGCGTGAGTAGTCCACAGTCGCGACGAGGCAGACGAGCGCGAAAAGAACGACGCCCCCGGCGAGCAAACGGCCTTTGCTGATCATCGCGCGCGGGAACCCCAGATCCGGACGGGAGAGTCCGTGCCGAGGGGTTCCCATGTTTCGGGGGCGGGGTCCAGTCCAACGGCGTAGCCCTCGCCGTCATTGCGAGGAGCGAAGCGACGAAGCAATCCAGGGGGCCTTCGTGCCCTGCCGCTTCTGGATTGCTTCGCTTACGCTCGCAATGACGGGTTGCGCCCCCTACCCCGCCTTCGGCATCTGGATAACGTTGTGCAGCGTGTGGTCGGCGCCCTTCAGGAAGCGGCCGACATTGCGGGCGGCCTGGCGGATGCGCTGCTCGTTCTCGACGATGGCGATGCGGACATAGTCGTCGCCATGCTCGCCGAAGCCGATGCCGGGCGCGACCGCGACCTCGGCCTTCTCGATCAGCAGCTTGGAGAACTCCAGCGAGCCGAGATGGCGGAACTTCTCGGGGATCGGCACCCAGGCGAACATCGAGGCCGCGGGCGCCGGAAACTCCCAGCCCGCCTTGCCGAAACTCTCGACGAGCGCGTCGCGGCGCTTGCGGTAGATGTCGCGCATCTCGCGGATACAATCGTCGGGGCCGTTGAGCGCAGCCGCCGCCGCGACCTGGATCGGGGTGTACGCGCCATAGTCGAGATAGGACTTCACCCGCGCGAGTGCCGCCAGCAGGCGCTCATTGCCGACCGCGAAGCCCATGCGCCAGCCGGCCATCGAGAAGGTCTTGGACATCGAGGTGAACTCGACGGTGACGTCCATCGCACCGGGCACCTGCAGCATCGAGGGCGGCGGGTCGTTCTCGTCGAAATAGACCTCGGCATAGGCGAGGTCCGACAGCAGGATCAGCTCGTGCTTCTTGGCGAAGGCGACGAGGTCCCGGTAGAAATCGAGCGAGGCCGTGTAGGCGGTCGGGTTCGCCGGATAGCAGGTGACCAGCGCGATCGGCTTGGGCACCGAATGGATCATCGCCCGCTCCAGCGCCGGGAAGAACGCCGGCGTCGGCTCGGCGGGCACGGAGCGGATGACACCGCCCGCCATCAGGAAGCCGAAGGCGTGGATCGGGTAGCTCGGATTGGGCACCAGCACGACGTCGCCCGGCCCGGTGATGGCCTGCGCCATGTTGGCGAAGCCCTCCTTGGAGCCCAGCGTCGCGACGACCTGGGTATCGGGATTGAGCTTCACGCCGAAGCGGCGCTCGTAATAATGCGCCTGCGCGCGCCGCAGGCCCCCGATTCCCTTGGAGGCGGAGTAGCGATCGGTGCGCGGCTTGCCCGCGGTCTCGATGAGCTTCTCGATAACGTGCTTGGGCGCCGGCAGGTCCGGATTGCCCATGCCGAGATCGACGATATCGACGCCCTTGGCCCGTTCGGCGGCCTTGATCTTGTTGACCTGCTCGAAAACATAAGGGGGCAGGCGCTTGATGCGGTGGAAATCGGCCATGTCGAACTCATCCTCGCCAAAGACGGCAAATCGCGCAGATCATGAATTGTGCGCGCGAGGTGCTTAGCACCGCATCTTCGGTCATGACAGAGCCGACGACGCAAGATTCGTTCAAAACCGACCTGATCAGTTCGTCGGCAAGACCGCCGGCTTGGGTGGCGGCGTGCTGCCCAGCGCCTTCGCCTGGTTTCCGGCCGCCTCCATCGCGAGCCGCTTGGCTTCCAGCTCAGCCTCGATCGTCTTGAACCTCGCGCGCGGCTTGCAGCCATCGGCGACCCTGGCGGGCTCGGGCCGATAGATGAAATGCGCCGCCTGACCGGCCGGCACGAAGGGCGCCGGCGCCGGCGCTTCGCCCTGGCAGAGCGGCTCGACCGGGAACGGCCGCCCGATCGGCATATAGGCGACGTCGGCGGGCCGCGACTCCTGGACGAAGGCCTTGGGCTCCTGCGCGGTGGTGGCGATGCCGGCGGCTTCCGCCACGACTTTGCCGCCCTCCCCCAGGCACCCGGCCAGGACCGGGCTCAGGGCCGCCAGGAGCAGCAGCGACCGAAGCGGCCATTTCATCGGCTGAGTGAACGGCATGTCATCTTCCGGCAGCGCGGTTGAATTTTAATTGTACCCGATATCCGCTACGTCCTTAATAGGACCAAAATGGGGAGCAAGGCAGCCCCTGACAAAAGACGGCGAGGGGGAGAGTGCGATGAACCGGCGAGCGGACGAGAAGCCCGCGGATGCAGCCGCCTCGACAGAGGCGCCGACGCCGGATTTTGACCAGTTCGCGCAGAACATGGGCCGCCTCGTCGAGGAATACGGCAAGGCCACCGCCGCCTATCTAAAGCCGATCGAGCGCGGCGAGGCCAAGGGTGGCCAGGCCGACGAGGCCAGCGAGATGGTCAAGACGCTCGGCCGAGTCGCCGAAAGCTGGGTGTCCGACCCCCGCAAGATCATCGAGGCGCAGGCCTCCATCACCGGCGACTTCCTCGAGCTGTGGAGCACCATGCTCAGGCGCGCGGGGGGCGAGGCCGCCCGGCCCGTCGCGGAACCCGACAAGCGCGACGGCCGTTTCGCCGATCCGGACTGGTCGGGCCATCCGATGTTCGACTTCATCAAGCAGGCCTATCTGATCGGCGCGCGCTGGGCCGAATCGATGGTCGACAAGGCCGAGGATCTCGACCCGCACACCCGCGAGAAGGCCCGCTTCTACGTCAAGCAGATCGCCAGCGCGCTCTCGCCCTCAAACTTCATCGCGACCAATCCCGAACTGCTGCGCGAGACCCTGCGGCAGAACGGCGAGAACCTCGTGCGCGGCATGAAGATGCTGGCGGAGGACATCGAGGCCGGCCATGGCGAACTCAAGATCCGGCAGTCCGACCCCAGCGCCTTCCAGATCGGCGTCAACATCGCCTCGACGCCGGGCAAGGTGGTCTTCCGCAACGACATCATCGAGCTGATCCAGTACGCGCCCTCGACCGAGACGGTCCTGAAGCGCCCGCTGCTGATCGTGCCGCCCTGGATCAACAAGTTCTACATCCTCGATCTCAACGCCGAGAAGAGCTTCATCCGCTGGTGCGTGGCGCAGGGGCAAAGCGTGTTCTGCATCTCCTGGGTCAATCCCGACGAGCGCCACGCGAACAAGGATTTCGAGAGCTACATGCGCGAGGGCGTCTTCGCCGCGCTCGAGGCGATCGAGCAGGCAACGGGCGAAACCAGCGTCAACGCGATCGGCTACTGCGTCGGCGGCACGCTGCTGGGCGTCACGCTGGCCTATATGGCCGCAACCCGCGACAAGCGGATCGCCAGCGCGACCTTCTTCACCACGCAGGTCGATTTCTCCCACGCCGGCGAACTCTCGGTCTTCGTCGACGAGGACCAGATCCGCGCGGTCGAGGAGCAGATGACCAAGAGCGGCTATCTCGACGGCGCGCGCATGGCCGGCGCCTTCAACATGCTGCGGCCCAACGACCTGATCTGGTCCTACGTCATCAACAACTACCTCAAGGGCAAGGCGCCGACGCCCTTCGACCTGCTCTACTGGAACTCCGATTCGACGCGGATGCCGGCGGCGAACCACTCTTTTTATCTGCGCAACTGCTATCTCGAGAACAAGCTCTCGAAGGGCGAGATGAAGATCGGCGGCAAGCTGCTCGACCTGGGGAAGGTCAAGATCCCGATCTACAACCTCGCGACGCGGGAGGATCATATCGCCCCGGCGCAGTCCGTCTTCATCGGCTCGCAATGCTTCGGCGGCTCGGTCGACTACGTCGTGGCAGGCTCGGGCCACATCGCCGGCGTGGTCAATCCCCCAGCCAAGGTGAAATACCAGTACTGGACCGGCGGGGCCGCCACGGGCACCTATGAGGACTGGATCGCCAAGGCCAGCGAGCATCCCGGCTCCTGGTGGCCGCACTGGTTCTCCTGGCTGGAGAAGCAGGCGCCCCAGCGCGTGCCGGCGCGCGTGCCGGGTAGTGGGAAGCTGACGGCGATCGAGGACGCGCCGGGGAGCTATGTTCGGGTCAAGGCCTAAGCCGAGCAAGCCGGAAGACGGCGACCGCTTCGGACCCGTCGTGATCCCGGGTTCGCCCTGTCTTCACAATCCCGGTGGTGCGTGCCCGCATCGAAGCGCTGACCCTGAACGATATGCGCCGTAGCAGGACTATCCCGCAGACGCTTTCAGAACGGGTTCCAAGGCGCGTTGATGGCACTCACATGAGCGTATAAAATCGGCTTATTCGATCGTAGAGCATCCAAATTTGGCTTTGCGAAAGCCCAGAACTGATCGAAATCCTTGAATTTCGCCGGCATGGCTTGAAAGCCGACGTGATCCTTTCTCAGCGGCCGGCCTCTCATCGACGCGTAAGTATTGGTCGCATTGACCGAGAAGAAATCAGTACCGCTATATTCGTATTTGATGCCCGTTTCCGGATCGGTCAGAGGAACGTAACCCCTGAATACGCCGTCCGCTAGATGGCAGAACTCATGGAACAAGACCTCGTTTGGCTGTGCGCCTGGCGCAAGGCTGCCAGAAAAGTTCTTAGGTGAGAACTGGACAGTTGAATTGGCGTTCTGCTCTCCCGACAGGAATGGAAATATATTCACGTTACCCGGAATGGAATTGACGATCAGTCGGCCCATCTCGTTCGCAAGGACGTATTTGATGACCTTCTCTATACCGTCAACCCACTGCTGCCCTGTCGTCTTGAGATCCGCCTGTTCCGATCCGGCAGGGTTCAGAATCAACTTCGACGAGTGCGCGCTCGGCCGGGATGCCAGATTGTTCGACGGTCGATCCGTCGTTACATATGTAATCGGCAGTGCTCCTGTCTGAGGCCTGCCCGCTGCGTCATATGCGGCAATATGGTCGCCAGCTTTGAGTCCCCGCAGCATGAAGTAAACGTGCTTATTCGCGTCCTTCTTATACGGCGGCGGCGATTGAAAACGATTGCTGGCGACCGTCACGAAAGCATTGCCCGGCGCGCATAGCTTGATCTTCCAATTCATCTCGGCGGCCCAAACGGCAACGGCCGCATTCCCTGACGGGTCTTTCAGAGCCAAGCTGCTCAGACCGGGGCTGTTGGCGGTCGCGGGGATACCGACAAAATGCGGCATGTGCGGTTCCTTGGCTTGGAATGTTTCGGTCGCTCGGTGGAGCGGCTCAATGCCCAGTCCTTCCATCTCACCGGCGACGATAGCCGGGGCAATTGGTCGCCGCTTCATTCAAATGGACGAGACGCGGTGCGAGCGTGCGCCTGCCGGCCTCTCCGAGAAGACCCGCGGATCTGCTCATTTTGCGGCGTCGGCGAAATCGCGCCAGCGCGGATGACGCGCTGCTGATGCCGGAGGCGGCCTTCATTCGGGGCAGCCGCCACTTGTCATGAAAAAGCCGGCCACGAGGGGCCGGCTTTCTTCGTCGAAGCGCGCTGCGCGGTTCAGTACTTGCGCACGACCGGCTGGGCGGGGATCGTTTCCGCCGGGTTGTCCCAGCGATAGGTCAGGCCGGCCGAGACGATATGGATATAGGGCTTGGCCTCGGCGGTGTAGAACACCGCGGCCTGCTGCGGATGGGCGCCGGTGTAGTTCACCCGCGCCTTGTTGACGTGGATATAGGTGTAGCCGAGATCGAGCTTCACCTTGTCGGTGACCTGATAGCTCGCGCCGGCCGAGAGCCAGAGCCGGTCGTTGTCGGAGATGTAGATCGTCCGGTTGCGGTCGTTCACCGCCGACAGCTCGTAGGCCACGCCGGCGCGCAGGGTCAGGTCACGGTTGTACTTGTATTCGAGACCCGTGCTGAAGAACCAGGAATCGTCATACTCGAAGTTGAGGCTCGGCAGGGCTGCCAGGGGGCCGCCGGTGAGCTGATTGACGAGCGGAATGCGGTTGAACCGGCTCCAGTTCGTCCACTCGACGCCGAGATGCGCCTGCCACTGATCGTTGATGACCTGCGAGACACCGAACACGACGGAATCGGGAAGGTTCAGGTTCGCCTTGATCGGGACGATGCCGGCCGGCGTCCGGAAGGTACCCTCCAGCGTCTGGCGGATCGACGAGCGATAGGCGATGCCGATGGTGGTGCCGTCGCGCGGGGTCAGGGTGGCGCCGAACCGGAAGCCGAAATCGAGCGTGTCCCCTTCGATGATGATGGGGCCGGAGGCCGGGGCGACGCCCGAGGCCGTCTTCAACTTGGTATCCAGATACTGGATCTGCAGGGCGGCGCCGAGGGAGAGCCAGTCGGTGACCTTGTAGCCGATCGTCGGCGAGACGTTGATCGTCGTGACCTTGGCCGAGCGACCATAGACCTGCGCGGCATGGACCTGATTGTCAGGCTTTGAGCGCAACCCGTAGGGCGCGCCCGTCGTCAGGCCGATCCAGAGGCGATCGTTGAGCTGCCAGGCGGAATAGGAGGCCGGGATGCCGCTGCCGTCGCCGCCGAGATTGCCCGTGCCGTTCTGGACCGGGCTCGCGGGACCGTTGGGCGCGCCGAGCCGGGTCGTCGAGGTCGGATCATAGGAGGCGTTGGCGTTGAGATAGGTGTAGTTCCACTGGCTGTTGCGGCCCGGGAACATCGTGATCGTCGCGGGGTTCCAGGCCATGGCGCCCATGCCGATGCCGCCCGAAGCGGCGCCGGCATAGGCCATGCCGAGACCTTCGGCGCTCTGGCCGCTGCGGATCGCGAAGGAGCTGGCCTGGGCCGCGCCCGCGGCGAGGAGCGCCGCCATCGAGACCGAGGCCGCGATTGCTGTGCGAACGATGCCCTTCATGAATTCCATCCCATGTGTCGTTTGTCCGGCGCTGGTTTGCCCCGCTCGATGGAGAGCATGAACTGAGCCGATTGTCGCCGCAATCCCGCCCTGAACGACGCAAATGCGCCTCACCCTCGTCATTTTCCGTAACGGCAGGCACAAAATCGTCCGAAAACGGTGGTTTTTCGGACCTTCGATGAGGGTCCGTGGCGGAAACATATCGTTTACATAAGAACTATCTCGCTTTTCGCGCATTCTGGCTTCAATCGCGGCACGCGCGCCTCCTGAGCGGGCAAACTGCTTTGGGAAACCCCGTTGCATTCGCGCAACAATCGGATGGGCCACGGCCCGCAATCACGCCATGCGCGCGAACGGGCTTGTCTTTGGCCGCGCCATCCGGTCAGGATCGCCCCCCAATTAGATCGTTTGAAAATGGGGGAAACCACGTGAAACTGCTACGTTACGGCGCATTGGGCCAGGAAAAGCCGGCTCTTCTCGACGCCAAAGGCGTCATGCGCGACCTGTCCGGGACGATCCCGGATCTCGCCGGCAAGGCGCTGACCTCCGCCTCCCTGGCGAAAATCAAGGCAATCGACCCCGAATCATTGCCGGTCGTTTCCGGCGCGCCGCGCATCGGCGCCTGCGTCGGCGATGTCCACAACTTCATCGCGGTGGGCCTGAACTTCGCCGACCATGCGGCCGAAACCGGCGCCGAGATTCCCAAGGAGCCGATTCTCTTCAACAAGGCCCCCAACTGCATCGTCGGCCCTAATGACGACGTGATCATTCCCAAGGGCTCGAAGAAGACGGACTGGGAAGTCGAACTCGCCATCGTCATCGGCGACGGCGGCTCCTACATTCCGGAAGACAAGGCCTATGCCGCGATCGCCGGCTTTGCCGTCTGCAACGACGTCTCGGAGCGCGAGTTCCAGATCGAGCGCGGCGGCCAGTGGGCCAAGGGCAAGGGCTGCCCGACCTTCGGCCCGCTCGGCCCCTGGCTGGTGACGACCGACGAGATCAAGGACGTCCAGAACCTTGGCATGTGGCTCGACGTCGATGGCGAGCGCGTCCAGAACGGCTCGAGCAAGACGATGATCTTCGGCTGCGCCTATCTCGTCCACTATATCAGCCAGTTCATGCGGCTGGATCCGGGCGACGTCATCACCACCGGCACGCCGCCCGGCGTCGGCCTCGGCTTCAAGCCGCCGCGCTTCCTGAAGGGCGGCGAGGTCGTGAAGCTCGGCATCGAGGGTCTCGGCGAGCAGCAGCAGCACTTCAAGGCCTATCAGGGCTGAAGGCTTATGCCCAAACATCCAAAAGGGCCGCTCAAGCGGCCCTTTTTTTCGTTTGGCGCGGAAGCCAAACACTCCGCTAATCATCCCATGTCACAGGCGCCCAAGGCTGCAAATCTACCCAGACCTTGACCGCTTCAACAGATCTGTGTTCGCCGGAATAGAAGGGCGAAGTGTAATAAAGAAATCCATCGTCGGTATCGGGTATCGGTATATTCTCATCATACTCGCCAGTGAGTTCCCCATATTCGGCGAGGCGGCACGATGAATATTTAGCGGGTATCCTGTAGATGCTGACACGTTGAGGAATGACCGTATCGTAGTACCAAGTCCCCGTCACGACTGGCCGCCTCCTCATACGTTGACCTCACAGTTGAGAAAGCCGTATAGGCCTTGTCAAAATTCGAGGCGAGCCTGCCCGCACCCTACTTCTCCGCCAGCCCCAGCATCAGCCGGATATTCTGGACGGCGGCGCCCGAGGCGCCCTTGCCGAGATTGTCGAGCCTTGCGACCAACACAGCCTGGCGCAGATCGTCGTCACCGAAGACCCGCAGTTCCAGCTTGTTGGTGTCGTTGAGCGCCTCGGGCTCCAGTTTGCCGCCCGCCTGCACCGCGGGCACGACCGAGACAAAGGTCGAGCCGGCATAGTGCTCGGCCAGCGCATCGGCGAGATCGGCCGCCTTGGGCCTGCCCGGCAGCGTGTCGAGATGCAGCGGGATCGAGACCAGCATGCCCTGCCGGAAGTTTCCGACCGAGGGGATGAAGATCGGCCGGCGCGTCAGCCGCGCATATTGCTGCAGCTCGGGCAGATGCTTGTGCTTGAGGCCGAGCCCGTAGAGTTCGAAGGCCGCGGCGGTGCCCGCCTCATAGGCCTCGATCATGCTCTTTCCCCCGCCGGAATAGCCGGAGACCGCATTGATAGCGACGGCGTGATCCTGCGGGATGAAGCCGGCGTCGACTAACGGCCGCAGCAGCGCGATGCCGCCCGTGGGATAGCAGCCGGGATTCGACACCCGGCTGGCGCCGGCAATCTTGGCGGCATGGCCGTGCTCGAGTTCGGCGAAGCCGTAGACCCAGTCCGGCGCGACGCGATAGGCCGTCGAGGCGTCGACGATCTTGGGCGCGGCGTCGCCCAGTTCGGCCGCGAGCGCGACCGATTCCTTGGCGGCGTCGTCGGGCAGGCAGAGCACGACGAGATCGACGGCCGCCATCATGTCCCGGCGCGCGGCGGGGTCCTTGCGCTTGTCGGGGTCGATGCTCTTCACCGCCACCTCGGGCACGGCCGCCAGGCGCTCGCGGATGCCGAGACCGGTCGTGCCGGCCTCGCCGTCGATGAAGATGGATTTCAGGTTCTGGCTCATCGGGACCTCCGAGAACGGCTTGGACCAAATGCTTGGTCGGCTTCAGGCACAAAAAAACCGCGCTTCTGGCGCGGTCGCGGGCGTTCGGACATCAAGCCGAGCGTCATCGCGGTCGCGCAGGGGCGGCCGGGTCCGGGCGACGTCGGGAGAGGTTCGTGGTCATGGGGGCGATATGAGGGAGGCGGGGCAGGCTGTCAATCGCCCGCGTGTCCCCTCACCCGGCCACGGCGCACCAGCGCATCAAGGACGGCGGCCGACGAGCCAGACATAAAGACACCAGGGCAGGATCAGCGCCAGCCCCGACAGCACCAGCCGCAGCGTCGTCCAGGCGACCGGATGCTGGAGCGCACGCCCGTCGAGTTCCGGCACGCCATGGATCAGGCCGAGCGCGACTGCCGGCGCGAGGAAGATCACCAGCGCATTGGCGATCCGCCGCCCGCGCGGCAGGTCCCGCCGCGCCAGCGCGATCAAGGCGGGGACGGCGATCATGCCGAAGGCGATGAGGATCAGGAGGACGCGCATGAGCGTGACCTATCGCAGCCGCTTCTCCGAGAAAACCCCGGACGTCATTGCGAGCGCAGCGAAGCAATCCAGGGAGGCGTCGAGCGCGCGGGTCTGGATTGCTTCGCTACGCTCGCAACGACGCTGTTAGCGCCCGCCGCCGACGCGCAGGACCGAGCCCACCACATAGGACGCGGCCTCCGACAGTRCGAAGAGCACCACCTCCGCGATCTCTTCGGGCTGGGC
>NNBT01002469.1_pt1 | contig 38658 bp, 33 predicted proteins | sample 1173831 | NCBI WGS metagenome assembly NNBT01 (sample SAMN07173936, study PRJNA388173) | plant metagenome | isolation source: symbiotic tissue sample KVJ10 | place: Norway: Troms, Kvaloya island | reverse complement strand
TATTTTTAATTTTTCTTAACAATTTTTTCTTTGATGATTTTTTAAGGAAAAATTTATCTTTTCCGGGTTATTATTGTTGATATTTTATGGCTGATTTTTCTAACAATTTGTTCTTTGATTGAAGGTATTGGCACTACATCAACTTTTAAATCTTCTGTAGCCAGGTTTTGAAGCAGAATACTAAATTCGTGCTTGTAGGATTTTGGAACGGCCAGTATAATATCGTTAAATACATAAATTTGACGTTCGGGGGTAAGTGCTTGCATGATTTCAGCAAGATCAGGATAATCTGTTAACGAATGCGGATGATGAGGTGGGGATAAAAACAAACGAGCATCATCAATCATGATAAACAATTTGTTGAACAGATGTTTAAACCTGTTAATGATTTCCAACTCAACTAATAAGGGGCATTGATCTTTTTCTCCAAAAGAATGGTCACCGCACCAATGTGCATCGAGCCATAAAATGGCGTTATTTACTTTTGGAAGGAGATCTGGAAGTATACTTTTTGTATCGCCAAATAAAAGATTTACATTTCCCCTTGATTTTAGTCTTTCTTTAGTATAGTTATACCAATGTTCAGAAAATTCAATTGAATATACATTTTTGAAAACATTAGCTGACCATTCGGTAGTACCGCCTTGGTAGGTGCCGGTTTCTATAAAGTTGGTAATTTGATATTTTTCTTTTATAAATTCAACAAGCCTTTTATCAGGCCCCATTGTTATCGATCCCATTTCATTTTTCTAATTTCCAGTTAAATTTTTTTGCGAGAATCCCTGGTCTCTTTTCCGTCCAAAAGCTTGAAAAATCAAAACCGCCATTAATTTCAAAATATATTCTATCATTGTTATTATCAGGATCTATAATCCAAAACTGGTTGAATATTGCAACACCTAGGGAAATGTAGTATTTTCCCTCGTTCAACAAGTAAGGAGTAATGGAAGTTGTCAGTTTGATTTTGCCTTTTGGAAAGCTATTTTGAGTAATTGTGTCTGTGTGAAATGACCATAATAGGTTATTGCCATCAGCATCAAATAAGGAAAATCCTATTTGCAACGAGCTATTAGGTTCCAAAACTTCCCCCAAAATAGAAATTTCAACTTCTTCATTCAGGCTATATGAAGTTTTTTTAGTATTTATCATCATGGGTCTGAAATATTGATTTTTGTATTTTTCGCCATCAATATTAAGGCTGTTTGACAGTTCTCTATATTGTGTAGTCAGGTATTTATTAATAACTTCAGATATAACATCCGACTTGTAACTCACAAGGCCATTTTTAAGTACTATTCCACTGTTGCAAAGTTGCTTTACGGCGCCCATATTATGGCTCACAAACAGCACAGTCCTGCCTTCTCCTTTACTCACTTCCCCCATTTTGCCCAAACATTTCTTTTGAAATTCTGAATCGCCAACAGCTAATACTTCATCAACAATTAAAATTTCGCTTTCTAAATGTGCTGCAACAGCAAAAGCCAGGCGAACATACATCCCGGAGCTATACCTTTTTACCGGCGTATCTAAATAACGCTCTATCCCCGCAAAATCTACAATCTCGTCCAGTTTCCGCTGAATTTCTTTTTTACGCATGCCTAAAATAGCACCATTGAGAAATATGTTTTCACGGCCACTGAGTTCTGGATGAAAACCTGTTCCAACTTCAAGTAAACTCGCTATACGGCCTTTACCAGAGATTTTCCCAGTGGTTGGGGCAGTTACTTTACTTAAAATTTTAAGCAAAGTACTTTTTCCTGCACCGTTTCTGCCAATAATGCCAACTGCGTCTCCTTGTTCAATTTCAAAATTAATATCCTTTAAACTCCACACTACATCACTTGCGCTTTTGATGTTTTGATCGTTGCTTTCACCGATCCTTAGAAAAGGATCCTCCTTACCTCGAATTCGTGCATACCAACGCTCTAAATCGCGGCTGATTGTCCCTGTACCTATTTGGCCCAGTTGATAAGCCTTACTAAGATTCTCTACTTTTATAGCGATGTTAGACATTTAAAATATGCTTAAAGTCATGCTTTCCATCATTCATATTACATCTTCGATTTCCCATTTATACCGTATCAACAAAATTGCGCTCTACTTTATTGAAAACTACCGTACCAATCAACAATAAAAAAATCGTAACAATTGTAGCATAACCTAAACTAAACCAGCTAAAGCTGCCTTCGCCAAGAAAACCGTACCTAAATGTTTCAATAATGGGAGTCATGGGATTGTATTCTATTATCCAGGCATAAGCAGGGTATTTTTTTATCGCCTCAGATAAAGGGTAAATTACCGTGGTGGCATACATTAATAACTGCACACCAAAACCGATGAGAAAAGCCAGATCCCTATACTTTGTGGTCATAGCAGAAATAATCATTCCTGCACCTAAACCCAACAAAGCCATTAATACTACGATGACTGGAAATAGGCAAATTGCCCAGCTTATGTTAAAGTTGGCACCAGCGAAATAATAATAAGCCATTAAGATGAGAAACAAAAGCATTTGTACGCCAAAACGCACCAGATTACTCACCACTATACTCAAAGGCATTATTAACCTGGGGAAGTAGACTTTGCCAAAAATACCTGCATTATCTCTGAAAACAGAAGATGTTTTGGTTAAACAGTCTGCAAAATAGTTCCAGGCCGTGATGCCTGCCATATAAAATAGGGGTTTAGGCAATCCATCTGTTGAAATACCTGCTAAATTGCCAAATATAAAGGTAAAGATGATTGTGGTGAATAAGGGTTGTATAAAAAACCAAAGCGGACCTAAAATAGTCTGTTTGTAAAAGGAAACAAAGTCCCTTCTCACCAATAGTAGCAACAAATCCCTGTAAGCCCAAACCTCGTTCAGCTTTAGGTCGAGCAAGGAAGATTTTGCCTCAATGGTCCATTGTTGCTCTTCTTTAACCATAAATTTTTGGCTTATCCATTCCTGTATATTGTTCTTTATTTACTTTTTGGGTAGGATTGATCACCCCGTTTAAAAGCAAATTTTTTATAGATTGAAGATATGGTGCATATCCAAATGCCTCCATGCATTTTTCCTGTAGCTTCTTTTTCTCGCTTTCTGTATGCTTATGCTTTAATAAATTGCAGATGCTGTTTAAAATGCCTTCCTGATCATCGGGATCGACGAGAACACCAAGCGTTCCGCCCTTAAGCGCATCTACACTACCATCTTTATTGCCTGCAATTACCCTAAGACCGCTAGCCAGTGCCTCAATAAATACAATCCCGAAACCTTCTTTTTTACTTGGTAGGATAAACATGTCAGACAGTAAAAAGTGTTCCGTAATTTCTGTTTCATCAATAAAACCGACCATTCTAATGTGATCCTGAAGGTTATTGTTGATGATCAGTTCGTCCAGTCTTTTCTTTTCAATTGCATCCCACTTACCCCCTAATAAATAAACCAGAGTTGGGTATTTTTCTAAAAGATTCGGTAAAAGCTCAATGGTGTGATCATATCCTTTGTATTTTTCAGAAGAAGATAGGCGTGATAATGAAAACAGAATTATATTCTCATCACTTAAACGGTACCTATTCAATAATTCTTTTGGTTTTTCAAACTGTGTAGAAAGGTGATAAAATGGGTCGAGGCAATTGTTCAATATTTCAATTTTATCGACTGGGATATGGTGCATATCCATTATCTTTTGAGCAGTAAAATTGCTGACGCAGATGATTTTATCCAGTTGGCTTAAAATTTTCAGCTTAGGATCTGACAATTTTTTCCATATCTCAATTCCATGTGCTAACAGGTATATTTTTTTATTGGGATGTATTTTTTTGATGAAATAGACAATATTGATTAAATGGATATGGCTGAGTAAAATAACGTCGGCTTTTAATCCACTTAAAAAAGAATGAACTACAAATCTTTCTTTTTTTCCGCCAAAACCTTGAAACTGTTGTTTGCTCAGGTACCTCGAATCGCGGTCTGTATTTTTATCGTACATCGAATATACGGTAGATTGAACAATTTCTTCCTCGCTCAGATCGTATAAAACACGTGATAAACTTCGGCACACTTTTTCAATGCCGCCTGTTAAGCTAAAAGTTTTAAGTGTTAAAAATAATACTTTAACTGGCATGGTAAGTCCGGTATAAAGCTAAAGCTGAGCTCCAGTGCAGTTTGTTTTCTCCAAAGCTTTTCATGAGCGATTTTGCCCTTTTGTTGTGGTAACGTGATGGATCTGCAATATCGCTGTTTTTCCTCATCCACTCCTGAAAAGGGAAGGTGAAACCCATCTTAGATCTTTTCCATGTTTCAACCGGCAAATCTTCCTTATATGCCTCTACCAAAAGTTTCTTTTTTTGTTCGTAGCTGAATTTGATTTCAGTTGAGATGGACATCACCAGGTTGACAAAGTTACGGTCGAGAAAGGGTACCCTCACCTCAACGCCATGGCTCATGCTCATAAAATCAGTATCCTTTAATAACTGGTTCTGCATGTACATGTTAAACTCGAACCAGCTGGCCCGGGTTTCGTTACTGGTTTTTTTGATGCCAGGCTGCAATGGGATTTCTTCCAGGCAATCGATAACGGTTCTCATGTCGATGTCCAGTAACTCCGCTATTACATCTGGAGAATAAACGCCCCTCAAACATAAATACTCACCAATGGGAGAATTTAGACTGAGATAATATAATCTTTTATACTTGGTATTCTTGGAGAAACGCATGCTTCGTAAAACACTTTTACTTAACCAGTTTAAGTTTTGAATTTTATGGATACGGTCAAAAGAGGGATAACCTCCAAAAAGTTCGTCTGCGCCCAAGCCAGATAGTACCACTTTAATCCCCTGTTCTTTTGCTGTTTTACATACGAACCAGGTGTTAATCCCATCATTAGTGGGCTGATCCATATTGCTTAAAACGGTTTCAAAATTCTGCACGAAATCGCGGTAGGTGATGAGTTTTTCTATTTTTTGTACCTCAATTTTTTGAAGCAGGCTATTGCGTTGTTTTTTTTCTGAAAAATCTATTTCATCAAAATTGGCCGAAATGCACGACAGTTTTCTGCCATTATGCTGATTGGCCAAAATGGTAATAATGCTCGAATCGAGACCTCCGCTAAACAATACGCCAACATCAACATCAGAAATCATCTGCTGTTTAATGGAGTTGCCCAATTGCTCGCGAATCAGCTCGATGGCATAACTTTCATTTTTGATGTATGAAGTGCTTTCAAATTCATGATAGGATTGAATAAAGTGTTCGGTACTCCTGATATGATATTTTAGAAAACAGCCTTTGCCTAGGCTATAAACGTTCTTTAGTGTGGTGTAAGGTTCAGGTATATGGCCAAATGCAAGATAGTAAATCCGCCAATTTTCATTTTCTTGTGAGATACTGGCATATTTAAATGCTTTTACTTCAGAAGCAAAAGTTAAGGTTTCATTATCGAAATGGTAGTACAATGGCTTTATCCCATTCTGATCGCGAACCAGATACACACATTGTTGCCGTTTATCGTAAATACAGAAAGCAAAAATACCATCCAGTTTTTCAAAAGCACTTTCTCCCCAATGTTGGTAGGCGTAAAGTATTACTTCGGTATCTGTTTGCGTCTTGAATATATATCCTAAATTGATTAATGCAATTCTTATTTTTTGATAATTATAAATTTCACCATTGTAGGTAATCGCAATATCTTCTTTATGACTTACCATAGGTTGGTGACCATTGCTGCTGAGGTCTAAAATAGCTAATCTCCGATTGCCCAAACAAACAGATTCGCTATCGGCCGTATAAATACCATGGTCGTCTGGTCCACCGTGTTGCATACTATCGCACATGGCTTTTACCTGTTGGTTAACTTTTTCTAAAGAATTTTTACTATTTATAATACCTGCTATACGGCACATCAGTATTTTGATCTCGACGAATTTTCAATGTTATAGATTGCGCTGGATACAGCTTCGCCCTTTCAGTCACATTTTGTTTTCAAAATGAACCAATTATTTTTATGAATAAACCGGTGCCTAACATCGGTATTTATTAATTTAACTTTTATCCAACAATCTCCACATCATCCCCACTCTATTTTTACATTTCTACAACGGTTCTACAAAAGCTATTGAGGTATTAATATTAATCGAATAGCCCATGTTTTGTAAACGTAAAATAATACGCTGTTTGTTTTGTAGAGATACCAATTCGGCAATTATTCCCTTAAAAGGCCCGGCCTTAATCAATACCCTTTCTCCTGGTTTTATATCATAATCAATAAGCTCAAGATCTGCATCTGTAGCAAGTAAGAGTTTAAGATCATTGATTTGTTGGTCAGGGATAGAGGCGATTTGGCTGGAGAAATAAATAAACCTGGCTACACCATTGGTCATTAAAACTTCAGCATATTCTTTAGCCGAAATATACGCAAACAGATACGATTTTATCAAGGGTTCCTCAACGATTTTTTTACGGTCACTCCATTGTTTAACTGTCTTTTTTAGAGGTAAATAACTTAAAATCCCTTTTCTGTTTAATTCTTCGTGAGCTTTTTTTTCTGCCCTCGACCGCGTATAAACCGGATACCACCTGTAATTTTGATCAATCATTAAGCTTAAGCTTTACCCTCTTTTCTTCCAAAACTCCCACCAGCTTTTCTCATCATCGTAATAGCCACTCTTTCCATAACCGGTATAATTCGAATAATAGTAAGTTCCGGTATTGCTATGCGCATAGTTAGTGGTGTAAATATTGGCATGTAATTTTTCATCACCAAATGAATTTAAGATGATGGCAATATTGTTAAGCCCGTATTCTTTTGATAAACGATCGGGGATGGTTGCAGCCCTGAGTTTAGAAACACCCGAACGGATAATAAAAAGATTCACATCCGCTTTTCTGATCAAAGGTATCGAATCTGATACCAGTCCAACGGGGGCTGTATCTATAATGATATATTCATAGGTTTCCCTGAGTTTTTCGATAAGTGTTTCCATTGCTTTGTGGTGCAAAAGCTCCGAAGGATTTGGCGGTACAGGACCTGAAGTAATGTAATCAATGTTGTGCCTTTCGTCGGTAAAGATAATATCGGACAAACCGGCCTGTTTAGATAAATAACTACTTAGACCAATCCGGTTATCAGAACCAAAAGCATGATGAAGTTTAGATTTACGCAAATCGGCAGCTATAATGATTACTTTTTTCTCAATAATAGCGAGAGTGCCGGCAAGATTTAAGCTGACGAACGATTTTCCTTCACCCGAAACTTCAGAAGTGATACAGATTACCTTGGTGTCCTGATCACTTGCCATAAAGCTTAAGTTTGTTCTGACAGACCTAACCGATTCAGCAAAAATTGATTTTGGCCGTTCAATTGATAAAACACTTTCACCAGGCTGAACTTTTTTCGGGTATTTTAAAATTACGCCTATAATTGGTGTTGCCGTTAAGCCTTCAATGGTTTCGATATCGTAGAGGTAAGGATTTAAAATCCTGACCAATAATATTAAGCCGAGGCCCGAAAATAAGCCCATAAACAGGTAAGAAGAATAAATCTTTTTAGGGACCGGAGAAATAGGATAAAAAGAAGGCTGAGCTACACTGATAATGGTAGCACCAGCTATAACTGCTGCAGAGCTGATCTGTGCTGAGAGTTTTCTTTCAAACAACATCGAGAACATTCTCTGGTTGATATCAAAATTGCTCTGTAATTTGGCGAAATCATTTTGTTTGGCCGGAATGCTTCCGAGTGCCTGATTGGCCTGACCAATTTGTCCATTAATATAATTGATGGTTTTTTGATTTCGCTCATGCAATAATCGGATATTGGTTACAATGGCCTGTTTTACTTCGTTAATCTGTCGGTTAATATCCTGAATAGGCTGTGCATCGGCATTGAAATTTTGTAATTTATTTTCCCGGTTCAGAATGAGCCCGTTAAGTTGGGTAATCAAACCAGTCAACAGCGTACTATTGGTACCTTCCAGGTTTAGGTTAAGTTGTATTCGGTCTTTATTGTTTTTTACCTGGGTTTCTAATTGTTGAATGCCAAGTTCCTGCAATTGAAGCTCGGCAATCTGGTTTTGTAAATTACTAAGTTTCGAACTGCTTATTTGCTTGTCGCTATTTGGATCGATTAGTTTATTATTGCTTTGAAAAGCTGAGAGTTTATTGCCTGATTTATTAACCTGTGCATCCAGAAATGCAATTTGGCTATCAAGATAATCTATCGTTTGTTTGGCTGATCTTTTCTTTAGTTGAGCATCATTTTTTACATATTGTTTGATGATCTCATTGAGAACATTAGCAGAGAATACAGGATTACTATCCGTATGGGTAACGCCCATAATATTGGTGTTTTTCTCCTGTTCAAATACGTTTAAACCGCCTGCAGCTCTGCCATATAAATCTCTAAGTCCATTGAATTTGAAGCTATAATTGCCGGCAGATGGGATTTCGGTTTTAACCGTGAACACCATATTCCCAGCACTAATTGCCTGACCATACCGATATTTTTTAACATTCTTGTTATTGTCGTCGCTACTTGATAACTCGAAAGTTTTGCTATCAATGGGTTTAACTGAATAAGTAGCCCTACTAAAATTGACAGAATCCTGGGTTAAAATATCAACCTGAAAAGGTTGTTTTGGATAAAGTTCGGTTACGCGTACTCTTCCTTCTAAATAATAACTGATTTTATAATCGAGGTTTTTTAAGGCGTTTAAAATTACATCTTCCGAGCGCATAATAATTCCTTCAGTCTGTATCTGGTTTTGATTAAAGGGACGGTAATTTACTGGTGAACCAGGAAGCGAAGCCATCTGTTGCTGCTGATCGCCATCTAATTTTAGCGAAGCAGAAGTAATATAAATAGGGGTAATGCTCCGCACGTATAACCAGGCCAGAATAAAACTGATCAGTACCGTTCCGGCAACCCAATACCATCTGCTGAGGAAAATTAAGGCAATTTTCCAATAATTAATGGTCTGGCTGGCTAACTTCTTATTTTCAGTTGATGTTGTAATATCCATTAGCGGGTGAGGGTAAAAATTAGTACAGCTAAATTAACTACCACAAGAAAGGGTTGTACAATATTGTTTACGCTTGTTAACTTTTCACTAAGTGCAGCACTTTTGGTTTGCTGAAGTACAATGATGTCGTTATTTTGAAGCACAAGTTTTTTACTCGCCAAACTATTGATGTCATTTAGGTTAACATAGATGATTTCCGGATGGCTTCTATCACCGCGGATAATCTTGAGTGTTTTAGGATCGGCTGTTTTGTTTATGCCGCCTGCTTCACCAATAATGTCGATGAGGGTAGTATTTTCCCGCTCTAGTAAAAAATTACCCTGTCGGCCAAATTCACCTAATAAAGTAACTTTTAAATTTACCACGCTAAGTTCTATAATCGGATCGCGAAGTAGTTGTTTGGCATATAGATCTTGTATTTTTATAGCAGCATCCCTTCTGCTCAGGCCTAACACCTCTACTTTCCCGATAGCGGGCAGGTTTACTTTTCCATCAATATCTACCAAGTAAGAAAGTGTGTTATTAATTGATCCACTTGCTGTTTGATTGAATCCTGTACCATTGCTGGATGATGTGTTAGCGCCAAATTCTTTATTTTGCAAATTTCGGATCGCCAATTGATCATTCACCTTTATTTTATAATAAGCATCACTAATGCCCTGATCATTTACCACATACACCTGTTTAATGGTGTCGGTAACGATATCACTTGGCGCATTAAACAGACTATGTTCTTTCCGGGAGGCACAGCTTACAAACATTGCGCAAACAGACAAGATGCAAAGGAATTTTATAATTGCTTTTGTTGGGATCATAATCAAGAATCGGGATGTACAGGGATTGCCAATGGCAATACACGCAAATATGGGTTAAAGATGCTTAAAAAAAAGTTAAAGTGGAAGCAGGGCCACCTTTAAAATAGTTATCTACAGTATCAGAAAAAAATATTAATTTATAATCATGATTTGCATTTTGCGAAGAAACAAGTATTTTATCATTTAAGTAACTAAATCATAAAAATCGTTATCACGCCATATGTTTTGACAAAAATAATTTTGAAAATGTTGTTGTTGAAATAAATTTTTGATTCATCACTATTTGAGCGTTTAGATATACGATCTATTGAAACGCTTTTATTAAACAAAAATCTTTGATTTCATCCTCCTTATTTATATATTATAATCCAGTTTCAATTTTCGGGAGAGTAGACCGTAATATTATTGTTTTTTCTTTTAAAATGAAAATAAACAAGCATTGATGAAGAAAAGAGTAATAGATAAATATTTGTATCTAAAGGGCATACAATAGTAAATCCATTTTTTGATGGATTGTGTACCGTCGATGCATAATCGAGTTTGTTAATGTCACAACCAATCGCAACGCTACCTCCAGAACCATCAGGGCTTGGTCCGTAAAAGTCATTACCACCACTTACACATGCCTCTGGGGCAGAAGTATCATCGCTAAATATATAACGATATTCATTAGCGTTATTAGCGTTATTTGGATCATCAATGTATACGGTTCTAATATACCGGGTATACATTCTGCCACCAACAAGGCAGCCATTGGGGGGGGCAGGAATACTGCTTTTGGGAATTGAAGCCAAACAACTTAAACTGCACAACAAACCCATACAAATTATTGTAACGGCTATACCGATAAATTTACGCATCTTCTAGAAATAAACGACTATCGGGCAAATATAAGGTTTATGAGGCTAAGCTCTAAGATTTTGTAATTTAAAAACTATTAATAATCAATTTTTAATAGTTTATTTAGGCTGATTAAATTATTGCTGTAGTGTAATATTATCGAAATAGCGGAAATTATTGCTTGTTTTGATTGTGTACTCATAAATAATGATCAAAAAAATCTTTATTGTATTATTTTATTTACTTCTAAGTATTTTTAAAATGCTTTTTATGATCTTTATGATAAATTATTCCTAATGATGCCCAAACACATATTATTATTTCTAATTTTTCTGACGATTTCTTTATCTGCCATTGCCCAAACAGGCTGTTTGGTTTTAAATTATGACAGTCCCGACTATAGTAAGGTTTTTAATGCGGTTAGTTCTGGCACCGTTTACAAAACCGGTAATGGTGTTAACTTTGTCTTATACGAAGGAGTTTGCGGGCCACATACTTATGTTTCAATATCCGGATCTTCACAAGGAACCTGTACATTGCTGGGCGACTCGATGCATACTGGTCAGATTTATACCGTATCTCAAACTTTTCAAGCTCCATGTGGAGTCCCGATCGATGATTATGTTATTTTTTTGTTAATGCCTACATCCATTGTTGGAATTTGGTTATTGAAAAAAAAGAATATTAATTCATCAAAACAATTCATCAAATTATAATCAAATCAATTATTACTTCTGTGTTTGATCACAGCAGGCTCCGTGGTTGATTGGTGAATTAATACTTTTATGATCCTAATTTGTTCATTTTGTTCATGATAATTGTCAATAGCTGTGTTGATGATTGCAATTGCACCTGATTTTCAAAATGTCCGTTTAAGCTTTATTAGATAAGCTTTTCTATGAAATTTGACCGACTAAAGGCTTAACCATTTATTTTTCTAATGTCTTTTTTAAAAATCAAGCCATTTAAGGGGGACTAATATCCCTCTTTTATTTGCAATATTTGCATTTAATGTAGTTTTAAAGCTACTGATTTTTTGGTTTTTATGAAGTTTTTATTGTCTGTCTCTATCCTTATTTTAGGATCTTTTGTTAATCTATCATTTGCTCAAACTACTGGAAAAGGTTGTAATATTGGTGATAACGTTGCCACGATTTACCTTGGTGAGGCCACATACTATGGTAATAGTAATATAATAGTGCAGGTGTATAGTAATTCAAATATTGTGAATATAGCCAGAGAACAAGGATATGCCGGTTACCGATGTGGGTCTATAAATGTATATAGCCCCGGCACAAACAGCAGGGGGAGTTATCCTGGTGTCAATGAAGTTTTGCACGATTACAAGGACATACCTTCAAATAAATGCGTAGCCGTAACATCTTACAGTTCTAATATCACAAGTGCTACTGGGGAAGGTTTTGAGCTGGACTACACTTATAATAATCCTGCTTATTATTCAAACAGCGACCCTAACTATCCTTGCAATGCGCCCACCAATAATCTACCATTAGATCAAAGTATTATCTTTATGCTTTTGCCCTTAGGCTTTTTTGGCTTTTGGAAAGTAAGACAAGTTGTATTATTGTAGAAGACAAGCCTTTATGTAGCAATTATTGAACAAAACGAACGTAGTTTGTAGTTCATAACCATAGTAACTTCGTGTATCACTATTAACATGATACATGAGAAGGTTTTGCTTGTTGATATTAATCTGTTTACCTGCCATTTGTTCCTTTGCTCAGGGGACGGTAGATGGTTGCTTGCTTTCAGATAATAGAGTATATACAAGCTACACTTCATTATTGGGTGCAAGATTATATTCAGGTTCCCCATATACAGCACTCTCTACAAATTATTGTTCTTGGACTGCTTCTTCAACAGTTTCGTGTGATGTTTGCTTTGGGAGTATAAATGTTTTGGCATTGTTATGTGTTGGTTCGGTATCTAGTGGTCAAAGAGCTGTTTATACCATGGTCGAATGCAACCTCGACGATTACTCCTGGACCTTTGGTGCCGCCGCAGGTCTCTTCGGTGTATTCGTAATCAGAAGAAGAAATAAATCATAACAAATTTTCCATCTGCTTAAACCACCAGGTTGGTATTTCAATTTCTTATATTTACCACAATTTTTTGCCTTCATCCCAAAAGAAAGCCAAAGAATCCCATTTGGTATTAATGAAAATATCCCTGATCACCGTAGTTTATAATGGCGAAGCTTTCTTAGTGAAATGTTTCAAATCTGTAATTGAGCAAACTTATCCCAATGTGGAGTATATCGTAATTGATGGAGGATCAACTGATAAAACGCCAGGTATTATTAGTCAGCACAAGGCTCATATTGATTATTTTGTTTCAGAGAGGGATAACGGGCTTTATGATGCAATTAACAAGGGCATTCAGCAAGCTACCGGTGATATCATTGGAATTTTAAATGCCGATGATATGTTTGCAAGTAGAGATGTGTTGGCTTCAGTTGCGAAAACTTTCGTGGCCAACCCAACAGTTGATGGGCTTTATGGTGACCTGGATTATATTCATCCGGATACAAATAAAGTGATTAGAAAGTGGCGGTCAAAACAAACAACCCTTACTGATTTAAAAAGAGGGTGGATGCCTGCTCATCCAACTTTATACCTTAGAAAGGAACTTTTTGAAAAATATGGAATGTATGCGCTTGATTTAGGTACCGCTGCCGATTACGAACTGATATTACGGTATTTTTATACCCACGGAATAAAAACGGTATATCTGCCGCTTTTAATGGTGAAGATGCGCATAGGCGGGTTAAGCAATCAATCTTTAAAAAGCAGGTATCATGCGTTTATTAATGATTATAAGGCATTAAAAAGAAACAAAGTGCCAAATCCATTCTTTGTTTTGCTTAAAAAGAAACTCAGTAAACTCGGACAGTTTTAGTTTTCTAACAAGAAAACAATATTAAAGTACTCTTGAGGTAGAAAAGCTACTTTCTGAACAATGAAGTAAATATCTGCTTTTATCCATCTATGTTTCAATTTGATTAAAATCATGTTAAACATTATATATTCACCTTTAATGTATCGCAGTATGTTTATCTTTGCTAGTAAGTCCCGAAAATTTTGTTTGAGCACATCCTGCATACAAGTCCCATTTATTTTTATTTGGCCATTTTTACACTGGCCTTTTCTATTGTAATTTTAAGTATTCCCAGTGTAATTTATACTTCATTGAAATATGGGCTTTTTGATAAAAACGATTTGCACCGTAAAACCCATAAACGCAATATTTCCCGTTTGGGTGGTTTGGCCATTGTCGGCAGTTTCACCATCAGTATCCTGCTGTTCTCATCCATCATTAATTTTAGGGAAGCCAATTTTTTAATTGCTTCAAGTATCATTCTCTCTGCACTTGGTTTAAAGGATGATGTGTATGGAACCAATACCAGTACCAAGTTTGTTTTGCAGATTGTGGTTGCTTTTATCCTCGTATTCTTTGGCGCTTTCCGCCTAACCAGTTTATATGGAGTGCTGGGCATTGGTGATATGGCAGCCATTTATGGTGGGCTTTTTTCAATCGCGCTGATTATTTTCCTCAACAATGCATTTAATCTGATTGATGGTATTGATGGACTGGCAGGCGGAATAGGTATTTTTACCAGTTTGACTTTCGGCCTGCTTTTTTCGCTAATGGGACAGATTCCCTATGCCTTTATAGCTTTTGCACTCGCAGGGGCGGTGGGAGGATTTATGAAATACAACTGGTACCCGGCAAAGATTTTTATGGGCGATACCGGGGCTTTGATCATCGGACTTATTTCTGCGGCATTGGCCATCAAATTTATCGAACTAAATAAGTTTACAGGCAAAAACCATCCTGCCTTTTTTTCTGCACCCGCAATTGCTGTATCGATATTGATTGTACCGATATTCGATTCTTTAAGGGTCTTCACCATAAGGATTATAAAAGGAAGATCACCATTTAGGGGCGACCGTAACCATATTCACCCTCGGTTGGAAAAACTGGGTTTAAAACCCAGTCTGATCGTCCTTTCTACTTTGGGGTTCAATATCATTATTCTCGCCGCCACTATGGCCCTGCAGCATCTGGGGAACTTTGTTTTAATCCTCATCATCATCGGTATCTGCATGGTATTCAATAGTGTTCTCACTATTAGCTTATTGCGAAAGGCAAAAAAATAGCGCTGGTTTTATCTCCGGTTTTACTACTTTTTGTCTTTTTTATCATTCCATTTCCATCTTATATTATAAGGACTATGCTTTCACAAATAAATACTAATTTTGCGCTCTAATTTTTATATATAATGAGGCTGGCAATAAATGGTTTTGGTAGAATAGGAAGAACATTTTTACGCTTGGCATTGGCTGAGGGATTCGAGGTTGTGGCAATCAACGATCTTGCCGACGCGAAAACCATGGCCCATTTATTCAAATACGATACCGTTCACGGTGTTTTCGCAGGTAAAGTTTCAGCTAAGCCTGACTCCCTCGTAATCGGTCAGCTTTCTATTCCTGTATTTTCCATAAAATCGCCTGATGAACTGCCATGGTCAGCTTTGCGGGTTGATGTGGTGATTGATTGTACGGGCAAAAACCTGACCAGAGCGGCGGCGGAAAAACACATTACTGCAGGCGCAAAGCAGGTCCTCATTTCTGCGCCAGCAGCAGAAGATATACCAATGGTGGTATTGGGCGTTAACGATGATCAGATCGATTTGAAAAGTCCGATACTCTCCAACGCAAGCTGCACCACAAACAACATTGCCCCGATGATCAAAATCCTGAACGATAACTGGGGAGTGGAAGAAGGCTATATCACCACCATCCACTCGATGACGGGCGATCAGAACCTGCACGATGCCAACCACAAGGACCTCCGCAGGGCAAGGGCAGCATCTTCATCCATTATTCCAACTACAACGGGTGCAGCCAAAGCCATTACCCATATTTTTCCAGAGCTTGACGGACGGTTGGGCGGCGCTGGCATCAGGGTTCCGGTTTTAAACGGTTCACTGACCGATTTTACTTGTCTTTTAAAAAAGAAAACAACCATAGAAGAAATCAATGCCGCCTTTAAACATGCTGCCGAGAATGAGCTGAAAAACTTACTGGAATATACCGAAGACCCGATCGTATCTATTGATATCATCGATAATCCACATTCCTGTATATTCGACTCCCTGTTAACTTCAATTGTCGGCGATCTGGTTAAGGTTGTGGGCTGGTACGATAATGAATACGGTTACAGCAGCCGTTTGATTGACGTGGTCAGAAAAATCGAAACGCTTTCTAAAACCTAATTCAAGGTTTTTGAGTAGATTTTAATGCCCAATAAACCAATGCCGGTTGAAAAAACAGCCGTAAAAGTCGTTTACTATCAGTATTAAGGCCAAAGGCGCTGCGGTTATGGGTGTATTGCGAAATATTCCCAGGGAATACGCCAACAAATAAGCCTGCGGCAATTTTGCCTATTACATCTTCATATTTTTTGGGTGCAAGGACTAATGCCGTGCCCAGTGCAATTTCTACAAAACCTGAATATACAACGGTATCATCTTTTTCTAGGGGAACCCAATCCGGCACCTGCGCCTGGAAAGGCTTACGCGCAAAGGTCAGATGACCGATCCCGGCGGTAATCAAACCTGCTCCTAGTAATATTCTTGCTGTAGTTTTAATGTTTTCTTCTTTCATAACCGGTGTATTACGCGCTAATAACTATTCAACAATAAATCTGCCCGTCTGTTTAAAATTTATAGCGACTATTGTTGTTAAGTGGTTTCTACCTATCAAATTCATTACATTACGGTAAAAGTTAAATCTATAGATTTGGTAGTTTAATCTGGAAACTTAACAATTTAGACTAATAAAAACGTGTATGAATAGGTTAGCCATTTTCTCGAGTTTAGGCCTTTTGCTGATGATGGCCTGCTCAGGTCTGAATGCCCAGATCAAAAAAGCAAAGGCACCAAATATCATTATTATCCTAACCGATGATATGGGTTTTAGCGATGTTGGCGCTTTTGGTGGAAAATTTGTTCCCACACCGAATATAGATCGTATTGCCGGTAATGGTTTGAAACTAACCCAGTATTATAGCGCAGCACCAATATGCTCACCATCGAGGGCAGGCATACTTACGGGCATGTATCCCGGTAGATGGAATTTTAGTACTTACCTGGATAATAAAAAGCATAACAAAAATGCCCAGCAGGCCGATTTCCTCGATCCTAAAGCGCCGACCTTTGCTAAGTTTTTCAAAGCTGCAGGCTATGCAACGGGCCATTTTGGGAAATGGCACATGGGCGGTGGACGTGATGTTAAAAATGCACCTGGATTTGAGCAGTATGGTTTTGATGCACATGCCAGCACTTACGAAAGCCCAGACCCTGATCCCGCAATAACTGCAACTGATTGGATATGGTCTGACAAAGACAGTATCAAACGTTGGGACCGGACCAAATATTTTGTAGATAAAGCCCTCGAATTTTTAAAGCAGCACCCTGAGCAGCCCTGCTTTGTAAATCTTTGGCCGGATGATGTGCACACGCCCTGGGTACCCCGTAGCGAAACGGAATATACAGGCAAATTTCCAATGAATCCGGAAGAAGAAGCAGCATTTAAACTCGTGTTGAAAGAATATGATGTCCAGATTGGAAGGCTGTTGGATGGATTGAAGCAGCTTGGGGCAGATCAAAATACCATCGTTATTTTTACCAGTGATAACGGGCCTTTACCAAGTTTCAGGGGCAGTAGGGCTGAAGGTTTAAGGGGATCAAAACTCTCACTTTATGAGGGAGGCACCAGGATGCCATTTATCATCAGCTGGCCGGGCCACATCGCCCAGGGTAAAACCGATGACCGATCGGTTGTGAGTGCACTGGATCTTTTGCCTTCACTCTCTGGAATGGCCGGAATCAAATTGCCTAGCAGTTATAAAGGAGATGGTATTGACCGGAGCGATGTTCTAATGGGAAATCCCTCAGCAAGAACCAGGGAGATGTTCTGGGAGTACGGGCGAAATGATATTGCTTTCAAATACCCCAGGTCGGTTGATAAAAGCCCAAATCTGGCAGTCCGCTCTGGTGAGTGGAAACTGTTGATGAACAGTGACGGCAGTGATATCCAGTTATACAATATCAATATGGATGAAAAGGAAAGCAATAACCTGGCAGAAAGCAGGACGGAGATAGCAGGTGAACTAAAAAACAAATTACTGGACTGGTGGCAATCGCTTCCAAAGCTTGGTGCAAAATCATTGTTTTAAGGAATTTGTCCCCAAAATGTTAGCACTTTCTGTGCATTATAATTATTGAGTTTCAATTGCTTTATTAACTTTGCAAACGTTTGCGGCGCACTCTATAGCAATATCCTGAGATCAGGCATAAGCTAATTGATAAAAAAAGTATGGTCAAATTTATTCTCCCGGAAGAAGTTCTACCTTTAAGAAGCCTGGTTTTACGCAATGGCAAACCATTTGAAGCATGTGTTTTCGATGGTGATCTGGCTTATGATACCTTTCACCTTGGCTTTTTAAAAGATGGAGAGATAAAATCCATTGCCACTTTTATGCGGAACGATTTTTTTCCTGACGAAGGCGAGGGCTATCAGCTCCGCGGCATGGCTACCCATCCCCAAGAAGGAGGGAAGGGCTACGGTGCCGCATTGGTTACTTTTGCCATTGAGTACCTCAAAGAATACAATACCGATTATTTATGGTGTAATGCCCGCTCAACGGCGGCCGCCTTTTATAAAAAGATCGGTTTTAGTACCGAATCGCCTGAATTTGATATCCCCGGCATCGGGTTCCATTACGAAATGAAATTAAACTTAAAATCAAAATAATTAAATATGAATACAATTGACCAGTTCGACTTTAAAGATAAAAAAGCCTTAATCAGGGTAGATTTTAATGTGCCTTTGGATGATGAATTTAAAATCACCGATGATAAAAGGATCAGGGCTGCTTTGCCAAGCATTTCTAAAATTTTAAAAGATGGTGGTTCGGTTATTTTAATGTCGCACTTAGGCCGTCCGAAAGATGGACCGACCGATAAATATTCGTTAAAACATATCTTAACTGATCTATCTGCTTTGGTAGGTGTTGAAGTTAAATTTGCTGAGGATTGTATTGGCGAAAGCGCGGTAAAACAGGCAGCTGATTTAAAACCAGGTGAAGTTTTATTGTTGGAAAACCTTCGTTTCTACAAAGAAGAAGAAAAAGGTGATGTTGCTTTTGCCGAGAAATTATCAAAATTAGGTGATGTTTATGTAAACGATGCTTTTGGTACAGCACACCGTGCACATGCTTCAACTTCTATTATTGCGCAGTTTTTCCCTGATGCAAAATATTTCGGTTATTTAATGGCTTCGGAAGTGGAAAATGCAGAGAAAATCCTGAACCACGCAGAAAGACCATTTACAGCCATTATGGGCGGTGCTAAAGTATCTGACAAAATTCTTTTGATCGAAAAATTATTAGATAAAGTAGATAACCTGATTATTGGTGGTGGTATGGCTTATACTTTTGCCAAAGCACAGGGCGGAGAAATCGGTACTTCATTATTAGAAGCAGATAAACAGGAACTTTCTTTAGAACTGATCGAAAAAGCAAAAGCCAAAGGTGTAAACCTGATTTTGCCTGTTGATACGGTAATTGCTGACCGTTTTGCAAATGATGCAGATAAAAAAGATGTGACTTCTGGTGAGATCCCTGCAGACTGGATGGGACTGGATATCGGCCCTAAATCAGTTGCTTTGTTCCAGGATGTCATCAAAAATTCTAAAACTTTATTATGGAACGGCCCGATGGGTGTTTTCGAAATGGAAAGTTTCCAGGTAGGTACCAAGGCAGTTGCAGAAGCGGTTGTGGCGGCTACTAAAGATAACGGTGCCTTCTCATTGATCGGTGGTGGCGATTCGGCTGCAGCGATTGCCAAATTTGGTTTAGAAGATGAGGTAAGCTATGTTTCTACAGGTGGTGGTGCTTTGCTTGAATATATGGAAGGTAAAGAATTGCCGGGTGTTAAAGCCATAAACGGATAAACTAAAAATCTAAAATAAACGACAAGGCCCCTGCGGATTTATTCTGCAGGGGCCTTGTTGTTTATGATCTTAAAATTTAAAAATTACTTGCTGTGGTAGTATCCCACCATAAGCGTGAGGCAATATCGTCTTTGCCTGAGCTTAAAAAAGTTGCAGCTTCTCCAACAGCAGCGGCATTCCCAGTTCTTTCTGCAGGCACAAAAACCAGCCTTTTTATCCATTGGTCGGAGGCAATAACACCCCAATCCGGACTGCTGTCGTTTTTGGCAACGTGTGGGATTTTGGGATAGCCTGTCCTCCTGAAATCTACCCAGGCCTCTAAAGTATTGGTAAAAGTAGCCAGGTATTTTTGGGTGATGATTTTTTCCAGTTTCAGTTCATTGCCATCTGCTGCATTCCAGGCTACTGTAATGGTAGAAAGTGCTGTGAAATTATTCCTGCTGTCTTTTGGGTCAACGTAGTTGATCGGTTTGCTTGTTGCATCAGCAAGGTAGGCGTCGACACCGGCTGCTCCCCAGTCTGCAAACGAGAGGCGTACCCCATTTTCATAATTTGTTTTGGCGTCTCCTGCATTTGCCCATCCCCTTAAAGCCGCTTCCGCTTTTAAAAAGGCAGTTTCCGATGCGGTAAAACCTCTTCTGTTTTGGGCAGATTTGAAATCTGTGCTCACCGTAGAGTATGGTACCCTATCATCTTTGGCATTGATGTAAGCACCTCCGCGGATACCTTTATATTTGTATGTTGGATGGTCAGCAGCTAAAGTTGCATCACTTACCTCAGCAAAATATTTGGTGATGCGCCCATCTTTCAGCCCTACCAGAAATGATTCCATGGTTGCGCCCATACGGGTATCGTTCCAGTCAAAACTTATCATCGAAACAGGCATAACCTCCCCATTCAACGAGATTAGAAAATTCTCGGCATTGGTGGTAATTAATCCGGCAGGATCGGCAAGGGCTTTTTCTCCTTGAGTTTTCGCTAATGCAGGGCTAACCTTAACCAGGCGCATAGCCAAACGCAGTCGTACTGAATTGAGTAATTTTAACCATGAAGCGATGCTTCCTTTATAGCTGGGATCGAATTTGGTAAAGCCGATATAGGAGGTGTTGGCTTTGAAGTTGGTTTCGATCTGATCCAACTGGGTAAACATATTGTTGTACAAATCCGACTCTTTGTCGTATTTGATCGAACCTAAGCCTGCAGTGCCATAGTTCGAATAGATTACAGGACCGTAAATTGCCGTTAATTTAGATATCGCCAATATCCTCACTAATTTAGCCCAATCGCCAAATAATGGCAGCTTTTTTTCTACGGAAAGCTCTATTACCTGTTTTGACGGAGACATCACGCTACCGTATATACGGTTCCAATAGGCATCAATCCAACGCAGGTAATAGGTTGTATTATTAACATTCGCTACAAAAGGGGTTGGCGTACCCATATATCCCATCCAGTTATCATAACACAGATCTTCTTCAATCTGGTGCCCCATCAGGTTAAATAACATACCCGAGAAGGAAGATCCAACCAGATTAAAATCCTGCTCTAACATCTTGTCAGATATTTGATTCGGATTTGTATTTATCTCTTCGAAATTCTTAGTGCAGGAGTTGAGTAAGATCAAAGCAAGCACCATTAAACATAATTTTTTCATTATTTAAGATATTAGAAGTTTAACTTAAGATTTAGCCCGTAAGAACGTGTACCAGGTACTGCAAAAACGTCGTTTGCCTGCATGCTATTGCTTGTACTCATCGCTTGCTCGGGATCGAAAGGTGATTTTTTATAGAAGAAAAATAAGTTACGGCCGATTAAGGAAACAGATGCCGATTTAATTGCCGAACCTTTAACAGGAACAGTATAGGCAAGTGATACCTGCGCTAAACGAACATTGGTCCTTGAGAATACATAAGGCTCCATAATTCCATTTCTATCGCCGATTGTTGAATAGTACAACGTAGGGTCAATCGAGGTTTGCGGGGTAGTGCCTTTAATGGCATTAATTGGAATACTCCCTGCATCTCTAGCCTCGCCGCTTCTTTTGCTTACGCCGTAAGAATCAAGGAAAGCTTCTGTTTTAGAAAAAGCAACACCGCCGAACTTAGCCGCTACCAAAGCGCTTAAACTGAAGTTTTTGTAGGTAAATGTGTTATTCCAGCCCGTGATGAGATTTGGGTTTACATTTCCAACATATTCCTGAGTTGCAGCCTTAGTGGGTTTTCCTGCATCATCCAAGATAATCTGACCCGATGCATTGCGTGCAAATTTGTAAATATATAAGTCGTTGAAAGACCCGCCGGCTTTAATGATGGAATTAAAACCTTCGCTATCGCTACCTACCTGATAAGTAGGATTATCGGCGATCAGTTCAACAATCTTGTTTTTGTTCTGCGATAGGTTAATTGTTGTATTCCACTTGAAATTCTCGTTTTTTATTGGATCTCCGCCCAATGTCAGCTCAAAACCCTGGTTAGTCACTTTACCCGCATTCACGTAGTAAAAGGTATAACCCGAACCAGAAGGAGCCGGCAAAGATAGAAACTGATTGGTACTGGTGTTTTTATAATAGGTAAAATCGATACTTAACCTATCGTTTAGGAAGCGGCCTTCTAATCCAATTTCGTTACTGATTATTTTTTCAGGTACCAATGTCGCAAAAGGTGTCTGTGTATTTCTGGTAATTCCCCCGATACCGTTCGGTCCGCCTGCACCGCCGATTACATTACCAGGGTTTACGATGTTATAGGGTACCTCATTTCCAACCTGCGAGGTAGATGCCCTTAATTTAAGGAAACTAATTTCTTTCGGCAGGCTTAACATCTGGCTGATTACGGCAGAAAGTCCCGCAGAATAATAAAAATAGGAGTCGTTCCCGGTTGTTGCCAGGGTAGAGGCCCAGTCATTACGCCCTGACAGATCTACATAAATCATATCTTTGAACCCTAAAGACGCATTGGCGAATAAACCCTGTTTCTGAACCCTGCTGTAGGTCTGGTTAATAACCAGGTTATAAGGCAGGTTTGCGAAACTGAAAAAGTTAGGGTATTGTAGCGGTGTTGTGCCATTGGCAAAAATCATCCCATCGTTAAATGTATAATCCTGGATACTTCCTCCCGCCACACCATTCAGGCTGAATTTGCCAAAATTGTTGTCATAGCTTACAATAGCATCACCATATAAGGCCTTGTCATTATATTTGGCATAATTCCATGTACCGTTAGAACTTACGCTAACCGAGTTGCCGCCCGCAGCATAACGGTAGTCTAATAACCTGTCGTTATAATCAATGTTTCCACGTACATCAAATTTAAAATGGGGTAAAAATGCATAAGATGCTTTTGCCGTTGCAATAACCCTGTTGCTGGTGGAAAGTTTAGGATCGTTATTTAATTCCCAATAAGGGTTGTTCTGTTTTTCTTCAGTTGAATACCAGTTTTGTACATACAGGTTCCTGGTATCGCTAAATTTTTGATAGTTGGTTTTGTAATCATCAAAATTTCTTTCCCTGGCGAATAAATATAACCCCGTTAACGGGTTGTTATAGTAACCTGCACCAGGACGGTTCTTTGATTTCTCATAAGAGAACCTCACGTTTCCACTAAGCGTAAGCTTGTCATTAAATAATTTTGTTTCCTGGCTTAAGGTAACATTATGTTTATTATAAGTACTGGTAGGCACAATGCCTGAAGCGTTGTTATTTCCATAAGAGAAATAGGTCGTTGTCCGCTCATTTCCTCCAGACACCGATATTGAATTAATGGTATTTACCCCGGTCTGAAAAAAATCATCAATGTAGTTGCTCTGATAATCTCCTTTGGTTTTAGACCAGCTGTAATCGCTACCGGCTATTGCGCCATAATTAAATTGGAATTCAGGTAATGTTGCAGCCTGGCTAAAATTTAAGGTAGAATTTAAAGCAATAGCGATTTTGCCGTTCTGGCCCTTTTTAGTGTTGATTAGAATTACGCCATTTGCACCCTGGCTGCCATATAAAATGGCTCCGTTTGCTCCCCTTAAGATGGTAACGGATTCAAAATCATCCTGGTTTAATGCAGAAAGACCATCGCCACCATCGGTACCACCATAAGAGCCCGGCTGCCCGCCTTTATTGTTTACAACAGGAACCCCATCAATAACGAACAGTGCTTCACTATTTCCTGTAATTGATTTAGAACCCCTTAGTACCGTTTTTGTTGAACCGCCAACGCCGGAGTTACTAATTCCCACATCAACGCCGGCAGCTTTACCACTCAAAGCCTCCATGAAATTCGGACTTCCAGCCTTGGTTAATTCGGTGCCTGCGAGTTGCTGAGCAGCAAAAGTAAGTGCCCTTTTTTCCCTTTTTACACCTAAAGCGGTAACCACTACTTCAGTTAAATTCGAATTACCTGATGGAAGTAACTTAATGGTCACATTGGTCAGGTTGCTGATGTTTACTTCCTGCGAATTCATGCCGATATAAGAAACCACCAATACTGTAGCGTTATCGGGAACGGTTAACACGAACTTTCCATCAGGTCCTGTGAGTGTTTTAGCATTGGTTCCCTTGGCAACCACTGTTGCGCCGGGTAGTGGAAGCCCTGTTTCATCAGTTACTAATCCACTAATCGTTTTTGATAGCCTTTCGCTGATGCTATTAGGATGGTTTAGCATGGCGAATGGAATTGGAATAATCTTTTTGTTGCTTGCAATGTCTTCGCCCTTGGCGGCATTTTGTAAGCCAAGGCCAGCAACAGCTACGAGTGTCAGGTTCCGCAGGCCTCTGGTTGCGCTAGGAAATTTGATCTCTAGGGCGCTGATTGCGGAATAAATTTTCCTCATTTTCATACAATTTGTTGGTTTAGTTTAGTTTAATAATGTCCTCAGTTAAATTTCGGTACCAGAAACAATCTCTCTAACTAAAGGCCTTTTGCTCATGAAAGAAGGACGTAAAACGTTTTATGCATTCACTAAATGAATAATGGTGATCTATGCGATGAACAATAAAGTTTTAGTCTTTAATTAATAAGTAATTAAAGGTTAAGGTTAATAGTTGTTTGTTATTTGGTGGTTACACCGATATTTAATTTGGTAGGTGTAAATTAGTAAAAATCTTGATACAATGAAATAAACAAAAAATAATTTTTATTATTTCTGTTGACATTTATCGCGAAAAAAAATAAAGACTACGATCAGGTGATTTGTGTGATGATTTGTTGCAAAATTGCCCGAAATAATGCCATTTCCTTAAAGTTATTGCCCTTAAAAAAATAAGTTCTATATTGAATAATAGTTATCTTGATTTCCCAATTAATGGCGGTTTTAAGATAAACATGAACCCTATAATAAATAAATTACATTGATGAGAAAAAATATCTTTTTGTTCGGTATGGGCTGCATGCTAATTGCGGCTACGCCTGAAAAAACTTTTGCTGCAGCAACTGCAGAACCTAAGCGTATGCAACTTGCAGCCGAGCCTGCTGACCTGATAGGCCGTTGGGATATCACAGTTGAGGTAAACGGAAAACCGGCACCAGCCTGGCTCGAAGTAAAACTTTCTGGCGTAAAAACATTGGTAGGCTATTTTGTATCTACTGCCGGCAGTGCCCGTCCGGTTTCTGAAGTTAAATTTGCCGATGGAAAGTTTAAATTTGAAATCCCACCACAATGGGAAAGCGGTACATCGAACCTCATGATCGATGGGAATTTGACAGGTACTGGAATTCAGGGCACAATGACCGATTGTAATGGCAAGCAATATAGCTGGAAAGGTGGTAAAGCTCCATATTTGAAAAGAACGGCTGTGCCTACATGGGGCAAGCCGATTAACCTGTTTAACGGTAAAGATCTTGCAGGCTGGAAAGCCAGCGGGCAAAATCAATGGATTGTGAAAAATGGCATCCTTACCAGTCCTAAACCCGGGTCAAACCTCATCACTGAGGAAAAGTTTAATGATTTCAAACTCCATGTCGAATTTAAATATGCAAAAGGAGGGAATAGCGGGACATATCTGAGGGGCCGTTATGAGGTACAGATCGAAGACAGTAAAAAAGACGCCCATCCAAACAGTGTATTGTTCGGTGGTATTTATGGGTTTTTGTCACCAAATGAAATGGTAACTCTAGGTCCGGATGAATGGCAAAGCTATGATATTACCCTTGTTGGCCGTTTGGTAACCGTAGTGGCCAATGGTAAAACCATTATCAGCAATCAGGAAATTCCTGGCATTACCGGAGGGGCATTGGATAGTAACGAAGGCGAACCAGGCCCGATTTATCTACAGGGCGATCATGCACCAATCGAATTCAGGAAAATCGTGATTACTCCTGCAAAATAAATAAAGGCTATGTTAAGTGTCAGATGAGTAACATCTGACACCACAGCTGGCTAAAACAAGGGTTAAACTAAAAAACTTCGAATCCAGTATTCAGCAGTAACATATAAACGGCTAAATAGCATACCAAAAATGCCGTAGATAAGGCAAAATACCTTGTCACTTTATGGCTCCCTTTCTTAAATGGCCAAAGAAATAGAATATTAAACATTTCGGATAGTAAAGCGCATATAAAATTCAAACAGACCATCACGCAGCTAAAAGCTACCACAAAAATAGCCGGCTGGATAATGATACCTGAAGGGAGACCATATAAGGCACCCATTACAAAACTAATTGGTAGAATAACCGAAGCATATTTTAACCCTGATACAAACTGAATAATAAAATATCTTCCCAATTTTGGAAGAGGTAATTTACTTTTTGCTGGTTTTAGCGCTTTGTCAGTTATATGATCTTCCTGCTGCCCATCTAATGCCAATAGCTTTTTCTTCCCCTTCTTTTGCTTTTTATAACGCGGCCACCAGATGACAAAGCCTGTAATGAAAAGAGCCAAAGGTATTAAACCGGCAATAATGGCAATCACCTGTGTAGGCCTTCCACCGAAACTACCATAGTGAATCGGAGTTAACCAGCTCAGATAAGCATTGCCCACGTTCGGGAAATCCTTCCGGCTGTTTAATAAAGTTTTTCCTGTATACTGATCTACAATCAGCATCTCCCGTTTTCCAACCTTCGGCAGGTTTCCACTTACCATGTCAAGGCGATAAGTGCCCATTTTATCTGCCGGGAAGGCAATGCCGCCGATGTAAGCATTGGGCATTTTTTCTTTTGCTGCACCAACAATAGCTGTAAGCGGCAATGGAGTTGCCTGTACATGCCATGCTGATTTTGCACCCAATAATTTTGCAACACCCTGTGGCGATTTTCCACTCAATAAGAACAGCAGCGGTATAACCAGCGTAGAAAAAGTAATCGAAAATCCCGTTAAACTCAGTATTGCTACAATGGGAGAGGAGTAAAAACCCAACGAATTATGCCAGTCGTAATTCTGCCTTTTAAAAGAACCGCGAAACCTCACGGTAAGTACCGTTTTTAATTGTTTCCATTTCTTTGGAATCCATAAACGAAGCCCTGAAATGGTTAAGATTAAAAGACAGAGCGATGCAAGGCCACAGATATACCTTCCCGCCACGGGAATAAGCAAGGTTCGGTGCAATTCGGTAACTACCCTGATAAAAGAGCTGGTATAAATTCTTTTTCCACTTATTTTTCCATTATATGGATTGATAAAAGTCTGCTCATTTGTTTTAAGGTTTGTTGTGCTGTAGGCCTCGTTGGGATTCTTCACCTCGCCCAGGAAAAGATAATCTATTTTTAACTTTGGGTTATTCTTTCTGACTAAGGGTACAATTTCTTCTACAGGTAATTTTTGTTTCTGGGCAACAACTTCGAACAGCTCAGGGTTTAAAGCACGGTCAATATCATCCTGAAAAACAAGAATACTGCCGGTAAGGCCAACAAAAGCAACAATTCCGCCGGCGATAATGCCAATGTATAAATGCCATTTGCCAAACCATCTTTTTTGATGTTTTGCCCAGTTTAATCTTTTGGGTTGATTTTCTGATTTCATTATTGAGCGTGATATTCCCCCTACTTCTCATCGTTTCAGCGGAATTGGATTTCAACTACAAAGAAATCATTTTATATGCATTGATGCAAATTATTTTTAATAAGTCTAAATAAGTTATTTTTAATATTGAAAATTCTATTTTTGACAAATATTTCAATATATTGGTCATAATTATAAAATAATTTTACCTTTGATTTATGGCTAAAAAAGCAAATAAACGTGTAATAGTGGTACAGTGGAAAAGGTTTGGTGGAATTGAATTGGACATTTTTACAAGTTTAAAAGGATTTTGTGAAAGCTTTCCGAGTTATAATTACAACACACTGAACAATTATCTTTCAAAAAGAAAAATCCCTTTTGAAAATGATGAGGTGAAAATAGAGCGTCTTCCGCTAATTACTAAGATGAAGAAACCAGATTTACCTAAAACACTTTTCTGGGACTTTGACTTTGAAAAAATCGATTGGCGGAGAAGTTATAAAACGGTAATTGAGCGTGTATTAGATAAAGGGAGCCAAGTCGAGTGGGAGGAAATGATCCTTTTTTATGGAATAGAAAATGTTTTATTTTCATTAAAAAATGAGATCAATTATCTCAATGATATAACGGTTGACGAGGTTTGTAAATATTTTGATTTAACAGAAGATGCCCTTAAATGTTATACAAGGAAACAGTTGAAGCAGGAACACTGGATCTGATTTTTAGATTGATGCGTGATTCCGAATTAAGTTTTTTTTACCTGGTTGGAGGTACCGCACTTTCGTTGAAAATTGGGCATCGGAAATCTATTGATATAGATATGTTTTGTTCTGTTAATTTTGATGGACCCCTGTTGGCTCAGCATTTGATAAACCAATATAATGCAGAGATTAAACGTGTCAAATCAAATTATGTAAGTGGTAATATTGGTGTTGTTGCATTTGATTTTATCTGTCATAATTACCCTGAAATAAAACCAATTGAACAAATAGAAGGGATAAGAATGATGTCGGTAGATGATATATCCGCCATGAAAATAAACGCAATCGTAAATAGCGGGCAACGGGTTAAAGATTTCATAGATATTTACTATTTATTGAAAATAATGAGTTTAAAAGAAATATTAGATAACTACTGTCTAAAATATCCTGACGTAAACACATCTATGGCTAAATCATCTCTTTCTTACCATGCTGATATTGATCTAAATGTACCAGTTATGCTGATGGATAAAACCCTGAAGTGGAAAAATATTGCGGATTGTATTCTGTTGTCAGTTAAAAATCTTCACTGATAATAACGGTTAGAACTAAAAAGAAAAGATAGCAATTGCGCTATCTTTTCCTGAAATCATATTTAAAATCATAATGATGATTTTTTATCTCGGCTCAACCACATTCAACCGATTATAAGGGCTTAAATTATAGGTGAAATTTCCGTTGCTGTCTGTTCCATTGATTCCTTTTACAATGGCCCTTAACGTGTATTTCGCTTTTGGGTTATAATGGTTTAGTTCCAAATGGTACAAAAAGCTTTTGGTTTTATGCGTCCCCCTAAATTTATCGGCAATCCCTGGATGCTCATCCTGTGCAACCACTTTTCCGTTTTCCAAAAGATCTACTTTTTTGATCTCCATAAAATTAGCTCCGCTGGTGTAATAAAAGCCGGCCATAATCCTTCCGTCGGAATAGGTTTTTTTCGTTACATCCCATTCTAAGTTCTGATAATCGTTGCCCAATTGCTGCGGTGCCCATTTTCCTGTAATGTATCCGCCCGGTTTATAATAGTCGATTTTTAGTGCATCAAGGCGGTTTAGATTTAGTTCAAGGCGACCTTTGAAATTTTCCAGATCGCGTCCCCCTTTCGGGATCCAGCCAATTTCGGCAAGCGCGAAAAGCCTTGGAAAATTCTGCACGTTCATATCCTTAAGCTCCTGGGTAATCGCAGTCCATTGGTTGGCCTGTACGCCCAGAACAAATTTGCCTTCCTCGGGGCTTAATCCGGTTTCAGGCTCGTAATTATATACTTTTTCTAATGAATTGATATTGCCATAAGCGAGGTCGCTCATCGTGCCATCATTCCGGTCGGCCTGGGTAATGTCGAAATAAAAAGGATCGGTAGGGGTAGCCACTGCATAAAAACCATTTTTCGCTGCATCGGCAATAGCCTCGTCGCCCAACCACGACATGATTGCCGTTTCTTTCGTCAGGTTTTTCGCATCACTTAAAATATCGTTCCAGCCGATCGGTTTTTTACCCTTTTGTTTGATAATGGCCGATATCCTGCTCACAAAATAACTTTGCAATTCATTGGTGTTTTTAAGCGATTTTTCTTTCATAAAAGCTTGTACATGCGGTTCCTTCTCCCACAGCACATGGCGCACTTCATCACCGCCAAAGTGAATGTACTCTGCTGGGAATAACTGGGCAAGTTCGGTAAATACGCCATCCAAAAATTCGTAAACCTTTTCGTTAGTCGGGTCCAGGGTATTCGGTGTAAACTGATTGCCCCAGTGCGACCAGGAATCTAAAAACGGAAAGATATAATCGGGTTTGCGGTTCTGGTTTACCCCAAGTTCAGGGTAGGCCAGTACTGTCGGCCACGAATGTCCCGGGACATCAATTTCTGGAATGATCCTGATGTTGCGTGCTGCAGCATATTTAACCAGCTCGCGGATCTGTTCCTGGGTATAAAAACCGCTTCTTTCGGCAGGCTGTTTTGAGTTTGCATCAAAAACTGTTGTTTGTTTAGAAGTAAGTTTAGGGTATTTCTTGATTTCGATCCTCCAGCCCTGATCGTCGGTTAAGTGCAGATGGAGCACATTTAGTTTATAAAGTGCCATTACATCCATATATTTCTTCATTACATCTACGCCGTAAAAAGTTCGGCTTACATCCTGCATGTATCCGCGCCAGCTGTAACGGGGCTTGTCGGTAATTTCGCCGCAGGGGATCGTCCAATTTGCTTTATTGTTCTTTTTGCTTTCGATCTGGCTTGGCAGGAGCTGCCTTAAGGTTTGTGTGGCATTAAAAATCCCTGCTCCTGTTTTGGCATAAACCCGGATAGATTGTGGACTGATCTTTAAGTGATAACCTTCATTGCCCAGGCTATTCAAGGTATCAGATATAATGAAGAGGATGCCTTGCTTTTCATTTTTTAAGGGAGTGGCTTTAAAGTTAATGCCTGTACTGCTTTTTAATAAGGCGGTGAATACGCCGATTGGTGCAAGTGCATCCTTAGTATAATAAAATATTGTGTTTGCTTTGAGCTCAAATGTCCCCTGAGTGGCATTCACCGAGAGTGGTTTTGGGATAATATGGTTTGAAGTTAGGCGCTTGGTTTGGGTTCGCTGGGCAAAGCATATAGAAGAGCTGATGCTCAGCGCGAGTGAAATTTTTAGGAATTTAGTTATCATTTGGTGTTTTTTGTTTTGGTTACCCCCCAAATTAGAGATAAACAACCGATAAAGAAAGACAAAATAACGGGCAAACGTTTGCGTAATCTTTTAGCTAGGTACTGGAATTTTTGTGGTGGGATTTTTCACCCACATCAGAAATAAACTGAGGTAAAAATGGGCCGATCTCCCACCTTTTAAAGACTATAAATGAGCGCTTTTTGCTCAGAACTTGAAAAATATGGGCAAAAATGGGCGGACGTGACACTTTGCTTTGAAATATTTTTAATTGGCTAATTATCAGCGTTTAATGGGTTTTTAGGTGTGCTGAATGGTTTATTATAAGTATATTGTGAGGCCATTAATGTAACAAAAAGGATGTGGAAAACTTTTTTGTGGTAAAAAGTGGTAAAAAGTGGTAGAACTCTTTACTTTTACACTAGATAAAAAGTGTAGATACCACTATGACCCAACTTTTAGGAGAATTCGATTGTAAACTTGACGCAAAGGGCCGCCTTATGGTGCCAGCTGCGCTTAAGAAACAATTGCCTAATGCCGAAAATGATGGGCTCATTATCAACCGCGGTTTTGAGAAAAACCTGGTAATCTATCCTAAGCAAGTTTGGGATGCTGTTGTGGCCGATCTTGCCAAGCTTAATATTTACGATCAGGAAAACCGTGCCTTTGTAAGGGCTTTTACGCGTGGGGCAACCGAGCTTTCGCTTGATGCGGCCGGCCGTGTGCTTTTACCTAAATCATTGGTGGAATATGCAGGTATTGGTAGCGATCTTGTGCTTGCCTGTCAATTGGATCGAATCGAGGTGTGGGATAAAAAATCTTATGAAGATATTTTTGATGATATCCCGGCCAATTTTGCTAGCCTTGCCCAAAAAGTAATGGGTGATAAGAAAGGAGGTGCAGATGGCGAATAATTACCATGTTCCTGTGATGTTGCAGCCTTGTATTGATGGTTTAAATATTAAACCGGATGGGGTATATGTGGATGTTACTTTTGGCGGCGGAGGCCATTCTAAAGAAATTTTAAAGCATTTAGGACCGAAAGGAAGGTTGATAGCCTTTGATCAGGATCCAGATGCGCAAGCCAATATTCCTGCTGACGAACGTTTTGTTTTTATCGATCAGAATTTTGGTTTTTTAAAAAATAACCTCCGTTTAAAAGGTTTCAGGCAGGTTGATGGTATTCTGGCTGATCTTGGTGTTTCATCGCATCAGTTTGACGTACCGCAACGTGGTTTTTCCATCCGTCATAATGCTGATCTGGATATGCGTATGGATCAACACCGCGATTTAACCGCTGCGCAGATCTTAAATACCTACACAGAAGATAAGCTGCATAAAATTTTCGGGATTTACGGGGAGGTAAAAAATGCAAAATCATTGGCGCGTGCCATTGTAACCTCGCGTTTGGAGCAGCCTTTCACCGATATCGATAGTTTAAAATCGGCTATTGCAGCTTATATCCCGAAAGGAAAAGAAAATAAATACCTGGCGCAAGTTTTTCAGGCGCTGCGTATAGAGGTGAATGCTGAAATCCAGGTGCTTGAAGATTTTTTACAGCAAGCCGCTGAGGTGTTAAAGCCGGGCGGTCATTTGGTGGTGATGTCCTACCATTCGCTGGAAGATAGACCGGTTAAAAATTTTATGGCCAAAGGTAAATTCCAGGGCGAGGTAGAAAAAGATTTCTTCGGAAATCAGCAAAAGCCATTTAATGTAATTACACGTAAAGCGATTATTGCCACTGATGAGGAAATTGCCCGCAACAACAGGGCCCGCAGTGCGAAACTTAGAATTGCAGAAAAGATATGAACAGGTTTAGGGAAGAGATAGAGGAAGAAGAGATTGGGCCCGAACCAGAGCTGAAAGCTGCGCCTAAGCGGCCAAAAACTGCTGAAGAAAAAATGGATAGTAATTCATTTATCAGCAAGCTTTTTAATGATGGATTAGTAAGTAAAGAGGCGGCAACTGATGCTCTGCCTTATTTGTGTTTTTTGGCCCTTTTGGGAATGGTATACATTGCCAACAGCCACTTTGCGGTAAACAATGTTCGCCGTATTGATAAATTAAATAAAGAAGTAAAAGAATTACGATGGGAGTATAAATCGTTAAAGGCTGACCTCATGTTTAAAAGTAAATTAACAGAGGTTGCCAAAAAGGTTGATACCCTTGGGATAAAAGAACTGATTGAACCACCAAAAAAAATAATTGTTAAAAGCGATGAATATTAGAGCAAACATCTTGCTTCGTGTATATCTGGCATTTGGCTTAATTGTGCTTTTTGCTTTCGCGGTGTTTTTACGCCTCGGTCAGGTGCAGTTTGTACAGGGAAAAAAATGGAAAGCTATGGCAGATAGTCTTTCTACGCGCTACGTTAACGTAGAGGCTACCCGTGGGAATATTTATTCTAACGACGGCAGTTTATTGGCTACTTCTATACCGGAATATGAACTGCGTATGGATATGTTCGCTGGCGGTATTGCTGATAGTAAAGTGTTCGATGAAAAAGTGGATTCGCTGGGTTTTAAACTTTCGCAGCTTTTTCAGGATAAAACTGCTAAAGAATATGCCCGTTATCTGCGTAAAGGCCGTCAGGATAGTGCTCGTTACCTGTTGATCCACCGTAAAGTGGGTTATGCTGATCTTAAAACAATCAGGACTTTTCCTTTATATAACATCGGAAAGTTTAGTGGAGGTTTAATCGCTGTTCAACAAAACAAGCGTATTCTTCCTTTTCAGGCTTTGGCTGCACGTACCATCGGTTATAAAAATGAGAATGTTAAAAACGGTGTAGGTTTAGAGGGGGCGTATAAGGAATACATCAATGGCGAAACCGGAAAAAGATTGATGCAGCGCATTGCAGGTGGGGTTTACATTCCGGTGAATGAAGAGGCTGAGGTGGCGCCAAAAGATGGTGCCGATATTATCTCCACCATTGATGTGAACATGCAGGATTTAGCGCAAAGTGCTTTAGAAAAACAGCTGATCAAATCGCAGGCCGATCACGGTACGGTGATATTGATGGAAGTGGCAACAGGCGAGATCCGTGCAGTGGCGAATTTTTCTAAAGTAGAAGAAGGCGTATATAAAGAGAAGTTTAATTATGCGATTGCAGGTAATCAGGATCCGGGATCAACTTTTAAACTGGCTTCTTACATGGCACTTTTGGAAGATAAGCTGATCGATACCAATACAATGATCGGGACGGGATACTACCAGATCCCTGGAAAGCTGATCACAGATTCTCACCCGAAAATTGAAACAGTTACAGCGAAAAAAGCCTTTGAAACTTCTTCGAATGCTGCAATTGCAAAGCTGATCAATATGCACTATGGCAATGATCCAATAAAATTTACCGATCACCTGTATGATTGGCATTTGAACCAGAAAATGGACTTACAGATCCCTGGAGAGGCCATGCCGGTGGTTAAAAATCCTAAAACCAACAGAAGCTGGAATAAAAACATGACCCTTCCGCAGATGGCTTATGGTTACGAAATGCAGTTAACACCATTAAAGATGCTTACCATGTATAATGCGGTGGCTAATAATGGAAAAATGGTAGCGCCAATTTTTGTAAAAGAGATCAGAAGATTAGGTAATCCAATCGAGCAGTTTAAAGCTAGGGTAATCAATGATAAAATCTGTTCGGATGTTACTTTAAGCAAAATTAAGAAAATGCTTGAAGGGGTAGTAACAGAGGGTAGTGGAAAGCAGGTGGTTTACAATCCGTTATATCCGATTGCTGGTAAAACAGGTACTGCGCAGGTAGCTGATGCGAATAAAGGATATAAAGCCAATAAACAATATCAGGCATCTTTTGTGGGGTATTTCCCGGCTGATAAACCCAAATATTCCCTGATTGTGGTAATCAATGATCCAAAAGGGGCTTATTATGGTGCTACAGTATCTGGTCCGGTGTTCAGGGAGATTGCCGACCGTATTTATGCCAGCGATATGCAGATGTATAATGATATGCCGACCCGTTTAGTGGGGAACACAGGTAACCCGCCAACAAAAGCAGGACAGAGCAAAGCTACTCAGAAAGTGTATAAAGCGTTTGGTTTTAAACCGCTTTTTGCTTCTAAATCGGAGTATTATAATATTATAGATACCAGTGCGGGAACAATTTTTCAGGAGAATAACGAACGTAAAGGTGTAATGCCAAACGTATCGGGGATGGGCCTTAAAGATGCATTATACCTTTTGGGTAATGCCGGTTTAAAAACCAAAGTTCTGGGGTCAGGAAAAGTAGTTAGCCAATCCATTATCGCCGGAACAAAGGTGGGTAAAGGAGTTGGTGTACAAATAGAGTTGAATTAAGGTAGAAGGTTGAGGGTAGAAAGGTTTAAGGTCTTGATACTCGATAACTAATACTTGCTAATAAAGGAATAAAAAATGCAATTACAGGATTTACTTTATGGTGTAACGATTAAAGAATTGGTTGGAAAAACCGATAAGGAAATCAATGCGCTTAATTTCGATTCGCGTAAAGTAGGGAAAAATGATGTTTTCTTTGCTGTAGTTGGAACTTTAGCAGATGGGCATCAGTTTATCGATCAAACCGTAAAACAGGGTGCAGGGGTAATTGTATGTGAGAATCTGCCAGAGATCGATGATTTTACCGTAACCTATATTAAAGTAGAAAATACTTCGGTGGCCCTGGGCATCATGGCGGGTAATTATTTCGGAAATCCATCGGCAGATTTAAAACTGATTGGCATTACCGGAACCAATGGGAAAACCACCATCGCCACAATCCTTTTCAAATTATTCAAAGAGTTAGGATATAAAACCGGGCTTTTATCAACGGTTGAAAATTATATCAACGAGACAGTTGTTACCGCAACTCATACTACGCCCAATCCGATTGCATTGAACGAACTGTTAAGGCAGATGGTTGATGCAGGCTGCGATTATTGCTTTATGGAAGTAAGTTCGCATGCGGTATCACAACACCGTATTGAGGGATTGACATTTGCGGGAGGTGTTTTTTCAAATATCACACACGATCACCTGGATTTTCATAAAACCTTTGATGCTTATCTGAAAGCTAAAAAGGCATTTTTCGACGGCTTGCCTAAATCGGCATTTGCATTGACCAACATCGACGATAAAAACGGTATGGTGATGTTGCAAAACACAAAAGCTTATAAAAAGACTTATGCGCTTAAGCAACTGGCCGATTTTAAAGCAAAAATTATCGAAAACCAGTTCAGTGGTTTGCATTTAGATATCGATAACGAAGATGTTTATTTCAAACTCGTTGGTTCTTTTAATGCCTATAACCTTTTGGCAGTTTACGGAACAGCAGTTTTACTCGAACAGGATAAGTTAAAGGTACTAACGCTGTTGAGCCGTTTGTCAGGAGCCGAGGGAAGGTTTGATTACATTACATCCGAAGATAAGATTATCGGTATTGTAGATTATGCCCATACTCCCGATGCCGTGCAGAATGTATTGAGTACCATCGCCAATATCCGTAAGGGAACCGAACAGGTAATTACCGTAATCGGTTGTGGTGGGGATCGTGATAAAACCAAACGCCCGATCATGGCACAGGTGGCCTGCGATTGGAGCGACAAGGTAATCCTTACTTCTGATAACCCGCGTACTGAAGATCCGCAAACGATCATCAACGAAATGGAAGAAGGGGTGTCGCCCACCAATAAGCGTAAGACCTTATCGATTTTAGATAGAAGAGAAGCCATAAAAACAGCCTGTCATTTGGCAAAACCGGGAGATATTATCCTAGTGGCGGGTAAAGGGCACGAAAAATACCAGGAAATTAATGGCGTAAGGAACCATTTTGATGATAAAGAAATTTTACTTGAACAACTAAAACCAATCAGCTAATGTTATATTTATTATTCGAATACCTGCATAAGCATTACGATATCCCCGGATTGAGGTTGTTCCAGTATATAACCTTCCGTGCTTCTATTTCCATTATTTTATCACTAGTCATCACTACGGTATATGGTCGCAGGCTGATTGATTTTCTGCATAAAAAACAGGTAGGCGAAACAGTAAGGAATTTAGGCTTGGAAGGCCAGATGCAAAAACAAGGTACCCCTACCATGGGTGGAATTATTATCTTATTGGGTATTCTGATCCCTACCTTACTATTTGCCAATATTTCCAATATCTATGTGATTTTAATGATCATCACCACGATCTGGATGGGTGCAATTGGGTTTTTGGATGATTATATCAAAGTTTTCAAAAAAAATAAAGAGGGTTTAGCTGGCCGTTTTAAAGTGGTTGGCCAGGTAGGACTCGGACTGATTGTAGGTACTACGATGTATTTTCACCCAAATATAGTGGTAAGGGAAACTGTTCAGGATAATGTTAAAAACACTTCCTCTGTGCCGATGGTATTGCGTCAAAAAGGCGAAACGTTCTATTATACCCAGGATGTGAAATCCAGCAAGACCAATATGCCTTTTTATAAGAACAATGAGTTCGATTACGCCAAGGTATTAAAGTTTTTGGGTGGCGATTACCAGAAATATGCTTTTATCATATTCCTGGCTTTTACCGTATTTATTATTACAGCAGTTTCGAACGGAGCTAATATTACCGATGGTATTGATGGGTTAGCTACCGGAACCTCTGCGGTAATTGGGATCACACTGGGTATTTTGGCTTATGTATCGGGTAATACGATAATGGCTGACTACCTGAATATCATGTATATCCCCAATTCGGCGGAGCTGATGATTTTTGCAGGCGCATTTGTCGGCGCGTGTGTAGGTTTCCTTTGGTACAACTCTTATCCCGCCCAGATTTTTATGGGTGATACCGGAAGTTTAGCCATAGGAGGCATTATAGCAGCATTTGCATTAATGATCCGTAAAGAACTTTTGATCCCGATTTTATGTGGAATCTTCCTGGTAGAACTGGTGTCGGTAATTATGCAGGTATCTTATTTTAAGTATACCAAAAAGAAATTTGGCGAAGGACGGAGGATTTTCCTGATGTCGCCGCTGCACCACCATTATCAAAAGAAAGGTTATCACGAAGCCAAAATTGTAACCCGTTTCTGGATCATCGGAATCATGCTGGCAATTATGACGATAGTAACATTGAAGTTGAGGTAGGTTGAGGTTGAAGGGAAAAGCTGAAAGATAAAAGAAAGAATAATAAAAAATAAAAGTGTAATGGTATTCCTGTCTTAATACTTGATACCCATTACCTGATACTAGACAAAATAAAAATGTAATGGTATTCCTGTCTTAATACTTGATACCAATTACTTAATACTAAAAAAATAAAATGAGCACAAATAATACTACATCTAGCAATACTACGTCAGCAATGGCAGGGAATGGCCGTGTAGTTATTTTAGGTGCTGGTGAGAGTGGTATTGGTGCTGCAAAATTGGCCCAGGCAAAAGGCTTTGAGGTTTTTGTATCAGACTATGGAATAATCTCCGATAAATACAAAGCTGCTTTAGAAAAACTTGGCGTCCCATTCGAGTCTGAAAAACATACCGAAGAGCTGATTTTAAATGCTACAGAAGTAATTAAAAGTCCAGGTATTCCGCCAGGCGCGCCGATCATTAAAAAGTTGGTTGCTAAAGGGATTTCAGTGGTATCGGAACTCGAGTTTGCCAAAAGATACAC
>NNBT01002094.1_pt1 | contig 38704 bp, 31 predicted proteins | sample 1173831 | NCBI WGS metagenome assembly NNBT01 (sample SAMN07173936, study PRJNA388173) | plant metagenome | isolation source: symbiotic tissue sample KVJ10 | place: Norway: Troms, Kvaloya island | reverse complement strand
GGCCGAGGACAGGACGCGGTCCACCGGGCAGACCGGGGGCGCGGGCAAGCAGGGGGGCGGCAAACCCGCGGACGCGAATCCGGGAAACGCCAGGCGATGAGCCAGCTCGAGGCGCCATTTCTTCCCCCCGGCCGGACGGCGGGCGCGGGCGCGGCAAAGGATGCGCGGGCACGTCCAACTCCGGGCGGSCGCGACGAGCATGGCCAGGCTTTCCGCCAACTCCTGCAGACCCTCGACAAGGGGGCGGGCAAGGCCGCCCGCGCCGCGCAGGACAAGGGCGGGGATGCGCTTGCGGCCGAGGACGCGGGAGCCGGCGAGACTGGCGCGGCCGGGGCGACGCTGGAGGCGATGGCGTCGTCCCCCCAGCCCGAACCCGCCATCGGCACGGCGGATGCCGCGCGACTGCTGCTCGGCGCGCTGCAAGCGCCGGCGCGGGAGGCCCAACCGGAAACCCACAAGGAGCCGGGCACGCGGCGTGACGCCTTCGCCGCGCTGGGCGGCGCCTTCGCCAGGGCCGTGACCGCTATGCCCTCCGACACCGCCGCGCAGGCGGCCGGGCCCGCGTCCGCGGAGCGGGGAATCGCGATGCCCAACGATACCGCCGCCCCGCCGGAGCCGCTCGACCTCGCCTCCCTGGCGTCGCTGTCCGATCCGGCGCCGGAGGCTCCGAGCCGATCCGAGGCTGCGGCGAAGGATATCGCGACCGATGCGCCGATGACGATCACCATCGTTCGGCAGGAAACCCATCTGCCGCCGGTGATGCGCCTGTCGCCGCTCCAGCAGGTGGCAGAGCCGATCCGACAGGCTGCGGCCGATCTCGCCACGGCGCGCCCGCAGGACGTGCCCGATCTCGGCGCCGACAGGCCGGCCGGCATCGCCGAGCCGACCAAGGTCCTGCATATCCAGCTCAGCCCGGTCGAGCTCGGCAGCATCGTCGTCAAGCTGCGGATCTCGCAGGGCGGCATGGAGATCCGTCTCGAAGCCAGCCGGGCCGAAACCGCCCGGATGCTGGCCGATGACCGACAGGCGCTGCGCGACATCGTCAAGGCGAGCGGCTACGCGCTCGACCAGGTCTCGGTCGAGACAGTGCATGTCGACGCAGCCGCGCCCGACCCGCGGCCCGGCGGGCGCGAGGACGCCAGCGGCAGCATGCCGGACGAACGCCCGGACGCGCGCCAGGATCGAGGCTTCGACCAGTCCCGCGAACGCCGGGACCGCGAGCCGCAGGGCCGCGAGTGGCGGCAGGATGCGACAACCAGCACGGAGGATACCCATGATCGGCGCGAGAGCGGCCACCCTGGTCGCGGTTCTCATCGCTATCTGTAGCCTCACCACCCCGGCGGCGGCGCAGACCGTGTGCGAGGAGCACATGATCCGCATCTCCAAGGCGTACGACATCCCCGTCGGCGTGCTCTACTCGGTCGGCCTGACCGAGAGCGGCCGGCGCAATTCGCTGCAGCCCTACGCGCTCAACATCCATGGCCGCACCTTCTTCGGCGCCAGCAAGCAGGAGGCGCTGGCCGAGTTCGAGGCTTCGCGCGCCCGGGGCAAGAAGCTGATCGACATCGGCTGCATGCAGATCAACCATCACTACCACCGCGACCAGTTCCCCAGCCTCGACGCGATGTTCGATCCCGCCCTGAACGTCGAATACTCCGCCAAATTCCTGAAGCGGCTGAAGGCGCGCCACGACACCTGGACCATGGCGGTGGCGCGCTATCATGCCGGGCCGCACAACAATCCGGCCCAGCAACGCTATGTCTGCACGGTCATCCGCAACATGGTCGCCACCGGCTTCGGTCAATGGACCGACAATGCACGCCAGTTTTGTGGCGCTCGCTACGCGGCCTCGCAGGGCCAGCCGCGCAGCCTCGCAGAATAACGCTCCTGCCCAGCCCGGGCCCGCCGGGCAAAGGGGGCGACGACGGACCCGTTCCCCCGCGCCGAGCGGATTCAGGGCGCGAGCGCCTGTGGAGAAGCGCCCTTGCATCGCCTTCATGCGCCCGCTGGCGATTGCGGCATCGGCCGGGCAGGCGCTAGCGTTCCGGAAACATTTCTGGAGCCCCCATGGCCAGCGACTTCGCCACCCCTCCCGGTCTGCGTCATCGTCAGATCGCGGTGCGTGACACGACGCTGCATGTGGCCGAGGTCGGCTCGGGAGCGCCCGTGCTCCTGCTTCATGGCTGGCCCGAATTCTGGGCGACCTGGCTGCCGCTGATGAACCGGCTTCACCCGGAATTCCGCCTGATCGCGCCCGATCTGCGCGGCTTCGGCGACAGCGCTAAATCCTCCACGCCGCGCGCCGATGTCGGCGCCAACAGCCATGCCGACGACATGGCCTCGCTGATCGGCGCGCTCGGGTTCGACGCGGTCGGCGTGGTCGGGCACGATGTCGGCGCCTATGCCGCACAGGCCCTCGCCCGGCGCCATCCGCAGCTCGTCGACCGGCTGCTGTTCTTCAACTGCCCGACCCAGAGCATCGCCGGCCGCTGGGTCCATGACGGTCATGTCAACGAGGTCTGGTATCAGTCCTTCCAGCAGCTTCCGCTGGCGGAGGCACTGATCGGCCTGAGCCGGCAGAGCTGCGCGCTCTATCTGTCGCATTTCCTGACGCATTGGTGTCATCGCAAGGAGGCTTTCGATCCCGCGCTCGAGCTCTGGATCGACAACTTCATGAAGCCGGGCAATCTGCGCGGCGGCTTCGACTGGTATCGCAGCCAGAACGCGGCGCGGCTCGCCGCGATCGACGGTCACCCCACCCCTTCGGTGCGGATCCATCAACCCACCCGGGTCCATTGGGGCCGCCACGATCCGGTCCTGAAATCGGAATGGGCGGCGTTCGTGCCCGAGCATTTCGACGAGGCCGAGGTCACTTTCTGCGAAAGCGCCGGGCATTTCGTCCATGTCGAGGCGCCCGACGAGGCGGCCGAGGTCTTCACGGAGTTTTTCGGACGATAATGGCCGGCGCGGCTCGGTCGCAGGGTGAGCGCCCTCGTTTCGCAGCCGGGAGCGCTTAGATAACCCGGGCGCGGGACCGTCGGTCATCACCCTTCGATCGCCGGCGCAGAGAAGGACGGGCGATGCCGGTGTTCAGAGTCCATTCCGTCTGGCGCGCGAATGCGCCGCCACGACCGCGCACCGGGAACGAAACCCGATTCTGCCGGAGTCAGCGATTCGGGCCTGCTTCGTTCGGGACTCGTTCCGCCTTCTAGTTCACCATCGGGCCTCGCGCCCGCGCGGCGCCCCGAGGGGCGGCGCCGTTGGGCCAGGGCGACACGTCAGATCGGCTGCGACTTTGATTCCTCTGCGCTCCCTGCCCCCTTCTGCCCGCGCCAATGGCGTGACCGCGGTGCTGGGCCCGACCAACACCGGCAAGACCCATCTCGCCATCGAGCGGATGGTCGCGCATCCCACCGGCATGATCGGCCTGCCGCTGCGCCTGCTGGCGCGCGAGGTCTATGCCCGCGTCGTCGAGAAGGCGGGCGTCGAAGCCGTCGCGCTCGTCACCGGCGAGGAGAATATCAAGCCGGCCCGTCCGCGCTTCTGGGTCTGCACCGTCGAGGCGATGCCGCGCGATCTCGCCGTCGATTTCGTCGCGATCGACGAAATCCAGCTCGCCGCCGATCTCGACCGCGGCCATGTCTTCACCGACCGCCTGCTCAACCGGCGTGGCCGTGCCGAGACCATGCTGATCGGCGCGGGCACGATGAAGCCCGTGATCGAGCAGCTCATTCCCGGCGTCCATGTCGTGACCCGTCCGCGCCTGTCCCAGCTCGTTTTCGCGGGGGATCGCAAGATCACGCGGCTGGCCCCGCGCTCGGCCATCGTCGCCTTCTCGGTCGAGGAGGTCTACGCCATCGCCGAGCTGATCCGGCGGCAGAAGGGCGGCGCTGCGGTCGTTCTGGGCGCGCTGTCGCCGCGCACCCGCAACGCCCAGGTCGAGATCTACCAGTCCGGCGACGTCGACTATCTCGTCGCCACCGACGCCATCGGCATGGGGCTCAATCTCGATGTCGACCATATCGCCTTCGCAGCCGACAAGAAATATGACGGCCACCAGTTCCGCAAGCTCAACCCCGCCGAGTTCGGCCAGATTGCCGGCCGCGCCGGCCGCCACCTGCGCGACGGCACATTCGGCACATCGGGCCGCTGCCCGCCCTTCGAGGCTGATCTCGTCGAGGCGATCGAGAACCATCGCTTCGAGCCGGTCCGGCAGCTGCAGTGGCGCAACACCGATCTCGATTTCCACTCGATCGAGCGGCTGCTCGACAGCCTGAACCTGCAACCCACCGAGCAGGGACTGACGCGCGCGCTGATCGCCGAGGACATGTCGACGCTCGAAATCCTGGCGCGGGATCCCGACATCAGGGCGCTGGCGCAGGGCCGCCCCGCGGTCGAGCGGCTCTGGGAGGTCTGCGGCCTGCCCGATTACCGCAAGATCGCGCCCCAGCAGCATGCCGACCTCGCGACGACGCTTTATCTGCGTCTGATGCGCCACGGCCGGCTCGATATCGACTGGTACCGCGCCCAGCTTGCGGCCCTCGATCGGACCGATGGCGAGATCGATACGCTCTCGGCGCGCATCGCTCAGGTGCGAACCTGGACCTTCGTGGCCAACCGTCCGGACTGGTTGCCCGATCCGGAGCATTGGCAGGGGGTTGCGCGTCTTGTAGAGGACAAGCTCTCGGATGCTCTGCACGAGCGTCTTGCGAGCCGATTTGTCGACCGGCGCACCAGTGTGCTGCTGCGCCGTTTGCGGGAGAATGCGATGTTGGAGGCTGAGGTCACCACGACGGGCGACGTGCTCGTCGAGGGCCAGCACGTCGGAATGCTGCAGGGATTCCGCTTCACGGCGGACCCGAAAGCCGGCGGGCCGGAGGCGAAAGCCTTGAACATGGCGGCGATGAAGGCGCTGGCCAGCGAGATCGAGGCGCGCGCCGCGCGGGTCGTTCTCGCCGGCGACGACGCCTTCGTGCTGTCGCATGACGGTCTGCTGCGCTGGATCGGCGAGCCGGTGGCCCGCCTGGTTGCGGGCGAGAAGGCGATCGAGCCGCGGCTGCGCCTGCTGGTCGAGGAGCATCTCGCAGGCCAGGCCCGCGAGCAGGTCGAGGCCCGGCTTCAGCTCTGGCTGAAAAATCATGTCACCCGTCTGCTCGGCGCGCTGCTGCTGCTGGAGGATGCCGCCACGCTGACCGGCATCGCCCGCGGCATCGCCTACCAGACCGCCGAATCGCTGGGCGTGCTGGAGCGCGCCAAGGTCGGCGAGGAGATGAAGGCGCTGGACCAGGAAGGCCGCGCCGCGTTGCGGCAGCTCGGCATTCGCTTCGGCGCCTTCCATCTCTATGTCCCCGCTTTGCTCAAGCCGGCACCGCGCGCGCTCGCAGCCCAGCTCTGGGCGCTCAAGCATGGCGGGCCCGAACTCTCCGGCCTCGACGACATCGCCCATCTCGCCGCGTCGGGCCGGACCTCCTTCCCGGTCGACAAGGCGGTGCCCAAAGGTCTTTACCGCGCCGCCGGTTATCGCGTCTGCGGCGAGCGCGCCGTGCGCGTCGACATTCTCGAACGCCTCGCCGATCTGATCAGGCCCGCGATCGCCTACCGCCCCGGTCTGACCCAAGGCACGCCACCAACCGGCGCCGCCGATCAGGACGGCTTCGTGGTCAGTGGCGCCATGACGTCGCTCGTCGGCTGCGCCGGCGAGGATTTCGCCTCGATCCTGCGATCGCTCGGCTATGTCTCGACGAAGCGCCCCGGCCCGGCGATCACCGTGCCGCTGGCGGTTGCGCCCGCCAAGCCCGTTGCAGCCTCTGAGCCGCCGGTCGACGTGAATGCGACCGCAGAGAGCGGGGCTGAAACCGCCGAGGCGGACAGCGCACCCGCTCCGGCGACAGACGAACCCTCGAGCGCCGACACAACCGCTTCCGAAGTGCCTGCAGCGACGGACGTCGCGGCGGCCCCCGAGGCGGCGGACGAGCCTGCCCCGGCGATGGCGGATGCTGTCACCGGCGACGCGCCAGAAGCCGTAGCGGCCGAGGCGCCGACCCTGACGCAGGACGAGCCGGACGCTCATCGCGAGCCCGTGCCTGCGGATCTGATGTCCGCTCTTCAGGAGCCCGGCGAGGCATCGGCCGAAACGCCTCCGACAGGGCCCGCGCCCGATGCCGTCGCGGCGCCCGCCGCACCGGCCGAGCCCGAGCTGATCGAAATCTGGCGTCCCCATCGCCACCAGGGCGGACGCAGGCCCGAGCAGGGCAACCGCGGACCGCGCGAGGGCGCAGCCGCGCCCGGCGAACGCCAGCCCGGTGGCCGCCGTGGCGACCGGCCCAACCGCGGTCCGCGCCCCGGCGGTCCGCGCCGCGACGGCGAGACGCAGGTTCAGGTCGCGGCAGCTCCTGCAGCGGCCGAAGGCGGCGCGCCAGCCCCCCCCCGTCCGGAGCGCGAGCCCCGGCGTGACGACCGCCCCCGGCCCGGCCAGCGCGGTCCGCGCCCGGAGGGTCAAGGCCAGGGTCAGGGGCGGCCCGAGCAGGGTCGCGGACCGCGGCCCGATTTCAAGCGCGACGGCCGTCCCGGCGGCGGCGGCCCCCGTCGCGACGACCGTGGCGGCGAGCGCTTCCAGCAGCCGCCCAGGCCACGTCCGGCCGATCGCGAGCCTGATCCGGATTCGCCCTTCGCCAAGCTCGCCGCCCTGAAGGCTCAGCTCGAAGGGCGCAAGAGCTGAGCCCGACGGATCGGAGATGCGAGACGACCGTCAGCGGCTCGACAAGTGGCTCTGGTTCGCGCGTTTCGCCAAGACGCGCGCGACCGCCGTGCGTCTGGTCGATGACGGCCATGTCCGGATCGACGGCCGCCGGGCGTCAAACCCGGCGCATGCTCTCAAATGCGGCGACGTGCTGACGCTGGCGTTGCCCCATGCGACGATCGTGGTGCGCCTGCTGGCGCGGGGCGAGAGGCGCGGTCCCTTCGAGCAGGCGAGGACGCTCTATGAGCGTCTCGATGAGGGCGGGCGCGGCGATCCGCCGCTTGCCGCCGGGGACGATGAAAGCTAAAACGAAGATCGTTTGTATACAAATGAATTAGGCTTCTGCCGTCAGGGTGCGTTTTGCTGTGTCCTGGCGCCGGAAGAGACGATCCTGCTCCGATTCCTGGCGGGATCGGACTTGAAAAGCGCGCGTTTGAAGGCTTTATGGGGCGCGTTGGAAGACGGGAAGGACCTGCGACATGACCTATGTGGTCACCGAGAACTGCATCAAGTGCAAGTACATGGACTGCGTCGAGGTTTGCCCGGTCGACTGCTTCTATGAAGGCGAGAACATGCTCGTCATCCATCCCGACGAATGCATCGATTGCGGCGTCTGCGAGCCCGAATGCCCGGCCGAGGCGATCAAGCCCGACACCGAGCCGGGCCTGGAGAGTTGGCTTCAGCTCAACTCGAAATACGCATCCAGCTGGCCCAACATCACCCAGAAGAAAGACGCGCCCGCCGATGCGAAGTCCTTCGATGGCGTGGCCGGAAAGCTCGATGCGCATTTTTCGCCCAACCCCGGCGAGGGCGACTGAATCGCGGCACGGCCGAGCCGAAAAGACACGCCGCCCGGGTTAACTATGCCCGGGCTGTCGGCCCGTGGCTTGCGCCGAGCTTGCGTTTACCTTTGATTCGGCGTGTTTTTTATGCTACATCATAGCCTCAGTCGCATTCGTTCCGCATGCCCCTGCGAGGTTTTCCACAAACGGGGCGCCCCCTAGAAAAGGATGACGAGAGCCGCCGGCACCCGTGCCGGAGCAATCGACGTCTTGTCTGGCGGCACAGAAGAAACGATCGGCCGAGGGAGCGTGATGCGGCGGGTGGCAACCCGCCGGTGTCAGGCTGAGTGTCCCCGGTCATCCGGCCGGGGATTGAGATGTACGAGCCCGCGTCAAGCGGTCCGGTCAGGAGTCGTAACGGCATGTCCATGGTGAAGAAAGCTGTTGTGCGCCAGGGGTTCAAGACGGGCGAGTTCGTCGTTTACCCGTCCCACGGCGTCGGTCAGATCACGGCGATCGAGGAGCAGGAAGTCGCTGGCTTCAAGCTCGAACTTTTCGTCGTCAGCTTCGCCAAGGACAAGATGACCCTGCGCGTTCCCACCGCCAAGGCGGCCAGCGTTGGCCTGCGCAAGCTCGCCGACGCCGAGAGCGTCACCAAGGCCCTGACGACGCTGACCGGCCGTGCCCGCGTCAAACGCACGATGTGGTCGCGCCGCGCCCAGGAATATGAGGCGAAGATCAATTCCGGCGATCTCGTCGCCATCGCCGAGGTTGTTCGCGATCTCTACCGCTCCGAGGCCCAGCCCGAGCAGTCCTATTCCGAGCGCCAGCTCTATGAGGCGGCAGTCGATCGCATGACCCGCGAGATCGCCGTGGTGGACGATATCACCGAGACCGAGGCTCTCAAGAAGATCGAGGGCCAGCTCGCCAAATCGCCGCGCCGTCCGGGCAAGGGCGAGGTCGTGGAAGCGGCCGAAGGCGAGGTCGAGGGCGACAACGACGACATCCAGGAAGAGGCCGCCTGATCACGGCAGCCGATCCTCACACCAGACAAAAACCCGGCGGGCAACCGCCGGGTTTTTTGTTTCGCCGGGCCCGTTCCCGCCTACGCCGCCCCCGTCTCCGTGGCAAGGAAGGCCACCGCACGCTCCCAGGCCAGCTTGGCCGCCGGGGCATTGTAACGCTCGGCACTGGTGTCGTTCAGGAAGGCATGGTCGACATCCGGATAGACGACGGCCTCGTAACGGATGCCCGCTGCCTTCAGCGCCGCCTCATAGGCCGGCAATTGCTGCACGAGGCGCGCATCGCGCGCCGCATGCTGGATCAGGAGCCGCGCCTTGATCTGCGGCACCTTGGCGAGATCGGGCGAGCGCCCATAGAAGACGACGCCGGCCGCCAGCTCCGGGACCGCCACGGCGAGGTCGTTGACCACGCCGCCGCCCCAGCAGAAGCCGATCGCGCCCGTCTTGCCCGTCGCATCCGGCCGCGCGGCTAGGAGCTTCAGCGCCGCCCGGCCCTGCCGCAGGACATCCTCGGCCGGCAGCTTTGCAAACAGCGCGCGCGCCTCGTCGGGATCCTTCGGTGTGCCGCCCAGCGGCGTCAGGAAATCGAGGCCCAGCGCCGTGAACCCCGCCAGCGCCATCCGGCGCGTGACGTCCTCGATATGTGGGTTCAACCCGCGATTCTCGTGAATGACCAGCACGCCCCCGCGCCGGCCTGCGGCCCTGGGCGTGACGAGATACCCCTTGAGCGGCACCCCATCGACGCTGACGTCGAGCCGCTCGGACCCGATCCGCGCATCGTCGGCCGCAATCTGCTGCGCCTGCGCATAGTTCGGCTCGAGCAGCGCCAGAGCGGCCTCGGCCGCCGCGGCGGAGCCGGCCAGCGCGATGAGCCGGTTGAAGAAGACACGTCGGTCGAGCGGTTTGTGGGTGTATTCGTCATAGAGTTCGACGATCCGGCGATCGAGCGCCATCGCAACCTCCTGCAGCAACACGGACGGTCGTGATCGTAGCGCCTGTGCGGCCGCGAAGGACAGCGCGCCGCGCCTCATCGCGGCTTCGTGAAGCCTGCGGGCCCGCGCTAATCCGCCACGATCTTGTAGCGCTGTCCGGGCGTCAGCGCGCCGCCACGCTCGATGCCATTGAGCACCATGAACAGCTCCTGCGCCCGGTCCAGGTCCGGCATCCGCGCCGCCATCGTCGCAGGGCTATCGCCGGTGGTCGCGGCGACGATCCTGACGGTCACGGGCCTGACGGTCTGCGCCTCCTCGGCGCTCAGGACCCGAAAGCTCGACAGGATCGACCGCATCGGCCGCTCTGGATCGCCCGAGCCCTTCGCCGCGAGGATGAAGCGGTACACCCGGTTGCCCATCTGGACGGCTGCGAGACGGAACGTCCAGTCGGTCCCCCGGCCGACAGCGATCACCGCCGGCTGCCCGGCGATGTCGAGCGTCTCGATGGCGCTCGTCTCGACCCCGTCGATCCAGCCGGTCGCGATATAGGATTGCAGCGTCTGGTCGGGCTTCAGCGTCACCGCATCGAAGCGCAGGGCCTGGCCTCCGCCCCCGCCGACGCCGATCACCATGTCCCGCGCCGCCTCCAGCGAGAACCCCTCGGGCGCCGTGAAGCCGATGCGCAGCGCGCTGTTCAGATAGCGCTGCCCGCGCACGATGCCGTCGCGCGGATCGTCGCCATAAGCGATGCCGTCGATCGCCGCCAGCCAGCGCCCGGCGTCGCGCTCGCCGATGCCGGGCGCCCCGATCTGGCGGGCGGCGGCGGTGACGGCCGCGATGCGCTCGGGCGTCTGCGGGTGGCTCGAGAGGATGTCGAGACGCCTGTCGTCGGGGTTCTGGTTCTGGCCGCTGTTGCGGAAGGCGGTGTTGCGCCCGAGCGCGGCAAGGAAGCGCCCCGCGCCATAGGGATCGTAGCCGGCGCGCGAGATGTTGCGCACGCTGATCTGGTCGGCGGTCAGCTCCTGCTGCCGCGAGAATTTGGCGAGCGAGAGCTTCGAGCCGGCCTGAACGGCGGCGCCCTGCGCGGGATCCTTCAGAACCTGCGAGACGACCTGGCTGACCAGCGCCGATTCGCGCTCGCGCTCCGCCCGCTCGACCGCGTGCTGCGCGGTGACATGGGCGATTTCGTGAGCGAGCACCGACGCGATTTCGGCGGTGTCGTTGGCGAGCACGAGAAGTCCGCGGGTGACATAGAGCCGGCCATTGGGCAGCGCGAAGGCATTCACCGCCGGCGAATTCAGGATGGTGATCTCATAGGCGCCGATCTGGCCCTCGCCCGCCTTCGCCAGCCGCTGCACCACCTCGTCCAGCGCGGCCTTCGCCCGCGGCGCCCGGTACTCGCCGCCGAAAGCCGCCAGCAGCCGCAGATGCTCGGTGTCGGCGGCGCGCTGCAGCGTGCTGACGCGCGGGGCGATTTCGCCATCCGTCGGCTCCTGCGGCGGCAGCAGGACGCTCTGATCGCCGGAGCAGGCGGCCAGCAGCACGCCGCACAGCAGCAACCCGCCCAGCATCCGCCCGCGCCGATGCCACAATCCGTCTCGCCAGAAAGCCAGCATTCCGTCAGTCGACCAGTTCCAGAGCTGCGGGCGACGCCACGTCGAGCAGAAGCCCGTCCCGGCCCGAGAGCACGCCGCGCGCGCGCAAGCCTCTACCGCTGACCCCGCTCGCGGTCCAGCCGGCATCCTGCATCTCGCGCCACAACCTCTTGGACAGCACGATCGACGCGGCCTCCCCACGCCGGCGCGAGAAATTCAGATAGGTTCGCTGCGCGCGCTCGCCGACGGAAGCGATGCGCCCCTGCAGCAGCACGAGCCGTCCCTCCTGCGCCTTGAGCGCGGCGATATCATGACCATCGATGGCGACCTCCGCCGCTGCAGTGACAGGCGCGGCCGCTTCGCGCGGCACTGGCCGCGGTTTCGTCCGTCGCGCCGCGCGCGGCGGCGCCACGACCGTCCCGCCATCGCAACGGGCCGGCTTCACCTCGGGCAGGGGCCTGGCGGCCCCCTCACCGAGCAGGATCGCAGCCAGCTCTCGCGGCGCGGAACCGGCATCCTCAACGGCGTAGAGCCGCGCCGGCCAGCGCCCCCAGCGATCGGGTTCGCCGAGCACAACGAGCGCCAGCTCGCGATCACGCCAGGGCGCGAGGCCGGCGGCGAACCGCGCCGCCTCCGCATCGTCCTGACGCGGCGCGAGGCCGGCGAGACGCAGCCGCCGCCCGTCGACCAGCAGGGGATCGCCGGCGCCGTCCAGCCCGGACAGGCGCACCACCGGGCTGTCGGGCGCAAGGACGGAACAGGCATCGCCGGCGGCCGCCGCCGCACCCAGCAGCAGCGACGGAAGAAGAACCACAAGAAGAGGCTTCACCGGCATGGGGTTTATGCTACACGGTTTGGCGTGCGTCCCGGTAGCTCAGCAGGATAGAGCAACGGTTTCCTAAACCGTAGGTCAGGGGTTCGAATCCCTTCCGGGACGCCATATATCTCTCATAACGAATTGATTCGTTTGGTTTTTTTCGTTACGAGACGATGGCTACCCCAACATTTACCCCAACACGCAGCCCGATTTGATCTGGCTCAGTTTGGACTGATGCGGCTACGGCGCGCACTTCCGATAGGTTTGGCCGCTCGCTGACTTGATCGTATTTCCGACGATAGTGTAGCGCGCCGAGGTCGGCTCAAACCCCGATTCTTCCGCAGAGCACTGGCCTCGAATGGCCAAGGTTTGGCCCTGAATGCGGAATGAGAGTTGACGGCAGACGCCTCCGCCCTCCGGCACATAACGTTGGTCGCGGATTGTAAAATACGGCCCCTCCGTCTTTGCGCGTTGGCTTCGGCACTGGTCACCGATCTCTCCCCACACGCCAAAGAATGCAGTCATCGGCAAAGTTGTGGGCTTAGCGGGCGGCGCCGCCGTAAGACGCTGACTGTCCGGCCCACAGGGGTGCCACCGTTTCTGGTAGCCAGCCTCGTCGCTCTTCCCGTAGCACCAGTTGAGCTTTTCAAGCTCGGCATGCGTAACTTCGCGAAGGTCACAGGCCTTGTCAGTTGTCGGAAGGTCGCCGGAATCGCCTCGGCACCACCCATTGAGCAGATCGTTTCGGTCGAGCCACTTTTTAATTTCCGGCGATTGCGCATTCGCTAAGCCGCAAAATAGGAACGCGGATACAAGACCGGTTGCGAGACCCAAACGCATCGCTGACATTCCCATTCAGGCAGCCAGACCGCCTACGTTGGACCGATCTTGCACCATGACACTCTCTTGTGTCGACCGAGCTTGTCGGCTTCAACGCCTCTCTATGAAAGCGGTCGGTTTAGCGCCGACGCCATCGAACGCGCGCTTGCTCACCAGGACCCCGACGGCGTCCGACGGGGGTATGCGCGCGGCGCACATTTGAAGGAGCAGGTTTAAATGATGATCTGGTGGGCCAATGAGATTGATCGCCTGCCGTCGGCAAGGTGGTAGCGATAGAGAGAAGCCGACGTTGAGGAACGTCGCCCTCTCGAATGCCGAGATAATCACCAGCAGAAATCCTGAGCGAACATGACGCTAGACAATCTGGATATTGGCGACCGGCACCGTGACGCGCTGCAATGGTTTTTGGCGCAGGCTGGCCAAATTCGGTCATGGCGAGACATCGAGTTGCAAGCGGAAGCCGGCAATCGGCTCGCTACGCTGGCAAAGGGCATCTACAAACCGGCCTATACCGATTACGCCCTGAGCATACGGCAAACCCTAAGCAGCCCTTACGCAGACAAGGAGGTCATTTCCCGGGCGGATGGTTCGTGGATGTATCCCTATTTTCAAGAAAATTCGAACCCAGACGCGCGCGACCAAGAGGCTACCAATCGGGGGCTTATGAGGTGCCTACAGGACGGCGTGCCGATTGGCGTCATGATCCAGACGAAACCGAAGCCTGGCGTCGAGTATCTGGTCATGGGGCTTGGGCTCGTAGTTGACTGGCAAGACGGCTATTTCATCATCGAGCAATTCGGGAGCGCAACGCACTCTACGAAACGAGACGCGGCACGCGATTGGGTTTCGGCTGAAATCGACACAACGCTAGTCCCGCCGCCAACCGAAGATGCTCGCGAATGGCAAATTCGGCAGGTCCTAAAGCGCCGCGGCCAAACTCAATTCCGATCCTCTCTCATGCGGGCGTATGGAGGCTGTTGCGCGATTACCGGCTGCAATGCGGTTGACGCACTCGAAGCGGCGCATATCGCCCCATACAGCGAGTCCAGCAACAATCAGGTGGCTAATGGGCTGCTGCTAAGGGCGGACCTCCACACGCTTTTCGACCTCGGCCTATTTGCCATCCGCTCCGAGGATTTCACGGTCATGCTCAGCCCAAAACTGGCAGGCACACCGTATGACGAGCTCAGCGGTCAGCAATTGCGCCTTCCGAAAAGTGTCGATAGTCGCCCATCGTCGCGGGCATTGAGCGATCATGCGCGATGGGCGGGGCTGGCGTAACGGCCTGCCTCAAGAGTTTTTGCAGAGTGCGCGCTCTTTGAGGATCAAACGACCAAATTCATGCCCACCTAGATTCAAGTAATCAGCTATCGACTTGGACCAGATGTACTCGTAATTATGCTTAACGCTCTCTCTAGCTTGGCGATACGCTCGTTCGCCTCGTCAAGTTTTTTGACCAAAGAGGAAACTTGATCTGTAGAATTCTTAGCATCCTCGATAGCCCTCTTTGCATCAGAGGCAGCTACCTTAGTTTCAGCTTTCGCATCAGATGCCGCTTTGTTAGCGTCGATCGCCTGAGCGGAAACGGTCAAGTGACTATTTTTGATTGACTCGAAGAAGCTCCAAGTTCCGATGGCCGCGGCAAGAACCGCAATGAATCCAACGCTAGTTACAGTTGTGACGGCTGCATTTGCAAGTCGAGCCGCTCGCTCTGCAGTCTTTACTTTAGTCCGTACTTCTTCGACAGCGCTATGAAGCGAACTTTGGATAGGATTATTCCGATTAGCTTTCTCGAAATAAGTTACCACGTTCCGTATTTTCTTGGGCTCCTCTGTCGCGTTGAACGTATCTGTAATCGGCTTTCTTCCGGGCGGCGTCTTAACGGCGCCGTGCGTCGTTTTTGTGAATTCAACCCAAATAAGACCTTCGTTTGGTTTAATAACATATTCGTCAGACGTAAGGTTATGAAGGGGTATGAGCATCTCTCCCTTAAATCCAGGATCGATCAAAGGTCCGGTGCCAAGTAATATTCCTCGATGCACATGCTGTATTCTCAGGTTAAATCGAACCGCTATATAATCAGGCAGGGCGAAATCAGACTCGAGTTGCGCGAATGTGATTGAATTTGCTGGAAGTATTAATGGTTTATCTTTTCCAACGGGCTGAACGACCTTTAGCTTAGAACTAGGATCCCAGTATATAAATTTCTTACCCGGGTTTATTTCATACGATGCCGCTTTGAGTTTGCCGCGCGTCTGATGGTCGAACTTGTGAACCATCGCCGTCTGTCGAACATAAGCCTTTATATGCTCAGAAGATAAAAGCGCCGCTGGTATCTCTGGGTACGGGTCCACGGAGCGGAAACGGGCGATTCGCTCTTTGACGCCCTCGTCATCACTAGCGTACTCTGAGAACAGGGAGAAATCGTCCATGTGGCTGCTCGTTCGAATAGGAAAAGAAGATGCCACCGTGGCAGGAAGGGATTGGTTAATAGCCATCGTTTTCACGCTTATAGTTGGGCTGGCGATAGTGGCAGTTTCGGCCTATCTATTGCGGCGCTCAGTCCAGGACCCTTCGATAAGCTCCGATTTTTCCAGCGTTGTTTTTTGGATCGCCCGTGCATTGCCGGGCTTACTCCTGATGGCTACGGGAATAGCAATAATTTGGAGGATTGTGAACGCTCTCTTGACGATCGTGCCTATGAGGTAACCGTGCCAGATAATTACGGAATCAGCATCGTCGTCAGGAAACTGTGCTCTCACAAGTGTTCCCATTTTAGGCTATGGCGCCATAGTAATTCTTGGCGACCATATTAAGCGCTACGTTTGTATCTTTGCTTAGCAAAGATGGCGCTTCTATCCAACAGCTCTCTCGGGCCAGTTCCAACCAAATCAATACGTCGACCGATGGCTTTTTCGATCGAGTTCTCTAAAAAACGTTGCGCATCTTCAGAGTACTCTCCATCACGAATGCCTTTATCGAAGTAGTCGAAATGATTGAGTACTAACTTGCTAGGCTGATTGGCGTCGATCGCGCTTCTTACAAGACTAGCGTCGAACGTACCAATTCGACGAATTTTTCCAGTCGCGGTTGTAAATTCACGATAATCTGGCGGGAGTCCTGCGCGTTTGGAAATTGCTTCCCAGGTCATTTCTCCTTTCAACTCACCGGAGTTGCCCGCGACACGTATCGGAAAAGCACGGATAACGAGCGTGATTTCATCGACGTCGAAGGGGCTCAAACCGGCTTCTCCAAGGAACGTCGCCGCAGTCGTGTCTCGGCTTGTCGCTTTGGGATAATGGCCTCCGTGAAGCAGCGAAAGACCGAATCCTTGCGAACCTTCTATAACAACGCGTGCGCCTTTTTGCAGCAGCTCGCGAAGATATGGCCCGGTATTCTTAAGAAACGGGCGCAGCGCGTCACAATGTTCTGCTAAGATAGTTTGACTTTCTCTTTGAAGTCGCCGTACTAAAGTCGCGCCGCTTCCAGATCCGGTCGATCCCAGCCTGTTCTTCAGGCCGGAATGCTCCTCTGCTTCTTTGTCTTGCCGCATGATCACGCTTGCCAGCGGACTGACAAATACTCGGCTTGGGCAGAGGCCCAGAGATGCAACCTCTGCTGCGAAAATCTCAGGATCAATGAGTGCGCCGGGCGGAAGAATTGCTACTGTGTTAGGGGCAAGCACACAGGCTGGTAGCTGCCGGAGCGCCCACCTCCTGCCATTAGCATCATATGCCGTGTGGCCCGAGTTCGTCCCCCCTACGCGCACAACGGCGCGCGCATTTCGATCAACGGCTGTTTTAAGCGCGACCTTGCCCTTGCCCTCGGAGCCAAACTGGCCGCCTACAATTACAGATACGGGCATGGTGTAGCCTCAGACGATATCGCTTGCATCAGAGAATCGATCGTGTGGTCAAGCTCGCTGAGGGTACCTTCATTTTCGATTTTTCGATAAGCTAAATCGCGAAGATCATCGATGCTCGATTCAGTGGGCTGGCTCTCGAGCAAGTCGAAATGTGCAGACGGATCGGCGCTCTTGTAGCGCTCAGCACGGATCGATCGGCGGGCGTCGATGTGAACATGGTAAAAACTGGCACCAAATTTCTCGAAAAAGACGATGTGGTCATCGAGAAATCTGAGACCGTCGATCACGATTTTCTCAGCCCCGGCGGTCCTATCAATCAGCTGCTCGCAAAGCCACCGTTGTCCTCTTTCGTGATGGATCTCCCATCCAATTTCCTGGCGGAGATGGCGGCTGGGTTCCAGCCCGCGACCCCGAATTACCTCGTCTATGATCTCACTGAAGCGGACGTACTTATATCCGCGCTTTTCCAAGAATCGCGCGGCGGTGGTTTTTCCAGCAGCAATGCGACCGCTAAATCCCATGACGAGCTGCCTCGGTGCGGAGTTTAGGTCCGGAATGATGAGGTCCCCTTCTTCCGGGCCTGACAGCGCCTCAAACTTGCCAGCAAGAAAAAATGAGCCAACTAGCGCGGAGGTGATCGCATCCAGTTCGTCGTGCTTGACGGGCTCGGTTGCGAACGGTCCCTGGAGGCCAAATTCTGACAGACCTAGCTTGAGAAAGTGCTCGCCGGCGCCTTTCCTCGGGATGCATATGATGTCTTGAGCCGCGCCGGGATAGCTTTCGATGACGGGATATCCCAGTTTGCGGAGGCGATCCGCCAAGGCGATCCCGCGCGCGGTTAGCTTCTGCATGCTAGGGAGCAGGCATGGATAAACGTTGATTCCGCGGCGTTTTAGCGTCCGCTCTGACTGACGGAGAATGCCGTAAGTCTGCCGTCCCGGATCGTCATCTGTCACGACTAGACGCCCCTTGGGCAATGACAGGGGCGAATCGATAGACACGAGTGTCGGGTTTGCCTGAATGACAGCCGCGACGAGATCGTCGTCGGTCCCAATCATCGCGGTGTGGGCATGCTTTCCCTGCAAGGTGCAGAACCCGCTCGGCTTCCCCTCCGACCCTGTTAGGTCGATACCCACGACCACGGAATCAAAAGCGGCTGTGCCCCTAAACAGACCATCGAAAGAAGGGGGCGTAATGCCGAGCCGCGCTGGGGTCGGCAAAACGGCGCCCACGTCTGCATTGCCCCCACGGTCAATCAGGCCGGTCGCGAAAAGGGAACGACCAAACAGCAGGTCCGCACTTTCGTATTTTGCATGCACGTGATCAAGGATGCCGCACATGCCTTGAACGTCGGCCATGTTATACTCGATAAGAGCACGCAGCGCGGCCAAGTCGCCTCGGAGGTATTGGTGCCAAAGCAGCACGGCCGAAGCGCCGTCAAGGTCCTCGATGCCGCTGCGAGTCGCCAAATGCAAAGCCCGCTCTATCGCTTTTTGTCCTCCGCTGAGGCCAACCCGACGAGCGGCAAAACGCAGGTCGATGTGGCGCGGCGGGAAAGCTAGACCGCCAAACTCCTTCTTGAGAAAAGGAATGTCGAACAGAGTCCCGTTGAACGTGACGAGCGTCGTCGCGTTTTCGAGTGCTGACCGCAGGTGCGAATCGTCGTCGCCACGAACGAAGGCATGGTACCGGCCGTCGATCTGGTAGCCGATGACGGTGATATAATCATAAAATCGGCTAAGGCCCGTCGTTTCGATATCGAGAAAAAGTACCTGTTCGGGGTTCGCCAACCAAACGCCGGCTTCCCAGGACGTTCCTCTCGGTTTAGCGCTAATTGCACGCACGCGCGGAACGGGGGCCGAGCGTGGCAGCTCATCCCACAGCATTTGCTCGCCTTCGATCAGGGTAAGGTTCGATTCCATCCGTTCCGACTTGCCACTCTGACCCGGGCCTTCTACTGCTTCATGGATACAGCCGCGGCCTTATGGGGAGAAGCTTCTCCCTACATATGGTGTCGCTTTTATGTGGATACCCCAATGGCCAAGGCCCGTAAAATCGGAGGTCGTATTGGGGCGACCGTGACAATTGAAGAGTATGAAAACAGCACGTCGCGGCTGCACGATTACGGCCTTACCCCCGCCACGTGGCGGCGTGGAGCGAAATTCATTCGATTGTTCGGAGGCGACCAGGCGCTGGAGCTGATGAACCAGCGCGCCGAGCTGGCAATGATGCGCGGCGATATGAAGGCCTGCGTTCGCTGGCGGAATTTAATGGCTGCCGTCCATGCGATCGAATCCGCAGTGCCCCTTTCGTCAGATCGTGTTCACTAGCGGCGGCTACCCAGGGGTGACTTGGGTGACGCTTGCACGCCCGCTGCCGGTCGAGAGAACCTTCAAAAGGGCATTGCAGATATGATCTGCAGCTAAAGTTAGGCTCCAGGGCGCGTTGCAAATAAGCATGCCACTGCCGGCGAGCGACACTCCATCCTGTTTGTGAGGCAGAAATCGAATGTCAATCGATTTCGGCCAAAGCTGCGCAGCAGCCACCTCACAGAAATAGTCGCCGATTTCGTTTCCCTTGATCGGATACCAAACAGCGAAAATTCCAGTAGGCCATTTCTTTAAGCCGCCTGCGATTGCCTTCGCAGCGGCTTCGCTTTCATCGAGGCGCTCAAACGGTGGATCTATGAAAACGAGCCCGCGGCGTTCTGGGAACGGCACAAAAGCCCCGACTGCTTCATATCCATCCCGATGGTGGACTGCGACGCGGTTATCACCGCGTAGGTTATTTTTTAGAACGACCACGTCTTTTGGGTGTAACTCACATGCAATCAAGCGGTCATTTTCGCGCAAATACCGACGAATGATCTCCGGTGAGCCAGGATATAGACTTTTATGCTCGTCAGAGAGCGATCCAACCAAAGCTAAATAGTCGGAAATGACTGGATCCGGCGACCGCTGAACCTTTTTGATGCCGCCAATCGCCTCCCCCGTCTTCTGAGCTTCCTCGCTCTCGAGATTGTAGAGCCCCAAGCCCGCATGTGTGTCGAGAACGCAGAAGGCTTTCTGTTTTGCCTGCAGATGCTTCAAAAGCTCGACGAGGACGGCGTGTTTGAAAACCTCGGTATGGTTTCCGGCGTGATACAAATGACGATAATTCATTCTAGCTCGAAAATGCTGATTTGTGGCACGCGACGCCGCGATTAGCTGACCGTGAAATGCTGACCCCATTGCGGGGATAGCATCGACGTTAGCCCGTTCTGCAGCGATTGGACATGCTCGCTTTGGCCCACGACCCAGAAAACGCGACTCGACCCCCGGCGAAAAACTAACGGTACTAATAAGCTTGGGTTATCCAGACGCTGTAGAAATTGCCTCCGCAGCGCGTCGACCTGCGTCTGATGAGGCGTAGTTCTATTAAGATGATGATAGATGACAAGGGATTTGCCAACCCGCCAGAACGCTTCAATTTCACTCCAAAATACAAACTTACCCGATTTTGGTGAATGTTTTGGAACGGAGGGAGTTTCAAGCCCATTATCGGGGTCAAAGAACACGAGAGAGGCGCCCGCGAGCTTATTCAAGCCACCGAGATGCCAATTCATACGATCGTTCAATCGGTCCGCTGGGGCCTTAGCCGTGAGGGGAAGGCTAGCAATAGGCGCCGCATACTGGATAGTGTTTGATTTGAACAATGGGCGCTGAGAAAGTGCGTCGACTGTTCGTAATTTTGAGCGAACGAGATCTGCGAGTACGCGATGCAGTTCAGGATCGAGTATCCGGTAATCCTCGCGCGTGAGATAAGATATATGGCGACCGTCATCGTTATGAGATTCATTGGGGAATAGGTACCAATTTATTCCCAGTCGTAGATCCGATTTCGCATCGCGCGTCAAAGCGCGTAAAAGAGCGTATTTTCCAAAATCTCCTACGTCGCCCACGTATCTATCTTGCATGGTTCGAAAATCCACATTGTCAGCCGCGTTATAAAAGGCCGCATAACGTCTCCGATCAGACGTAATATTTGAATGGTTGCTTCTCCTGGCCCTTGGCAGAGCCCATCGTGAGTACGTCACCGACCATTCGAGCGAAGCGCACGGTAACGGGTAGGCCGTCATTGAAGTTGCAGGAATTATAATTGATCTTGGTCAAGCCCATGATGTCCGCGAGCACGATACGAATGTCGGGTTTAGCAAATTTGCTGCGCAACAGGCTGATATGCAGCGGATTCGGTGTCTCGGGGCCAATATACGTATCGAGCTGCGGTACGTAGCCGGTTGTCCAGAGGTAGGCGGTTTGTTCGTCGAGCAGGAGTGCCGTTCCTCGCAGGACCGGATAGTCACCGTCGCGGAAGAGTTTCGTCTCTCCGCCGGTGGTACGAATACGCACGCCGACGACGTTAGTCTTTTTGGGTGCGGCTTCGCAAAAGGCATTCCATTCCTCGTCATTAAAGTATGTCTGCCCGTGGAGGAAGAGTTCCTTCGGTGGCCCGCCATGCATATCTGCATAGGTGTCAAGGACAAGACCTAGCAGGTTCTTGGCAGCGTCCTTCTTGAGGTGATACTCATAATCTCCGGTCTTCCACGGACCATTCGCCCCGCGGAAGACGACTCCATCGCCCTCGTTCAGGAACATCTGCGCCGCGCAACAGGCGTGGCCTTCGGGATCGTGAGGAAGGCTCTTGTAGACCATGCCGATATAGCAAACGCCCGGCCGCACCGTAGCGAGCCGCCATGGCGGTTTAGGCTGGGTCTTGTAATAAAGTCCCGTCCCCACGTTCCAGGCGATGGTCGCGATATCCTGGGTCTTCCGGGAGGGATAGCCTGCCTTATTTTTGAATGCGTCAGGCGCCAGCGTAGTTTCCCGAAGCAGTTGGGTCGGGGCTATAGATAGGAACTCCGCCTTGATCCTTCGGTGGAAGTCCGGAACGTCGTTAAAAATCTCCTCGCTACTTTGATCGATAACGCCGGCCGACGCTAGAAGCGGCAGGTTTTCCTTCGCCTTCTGCCTCCGAATGAAGTCGCCAACCTCCATTGGCAATCCGGTCCGCTTCGATCCCGGCCGGCAGCGCTCATGTACGATCTCAGGAACGACGATCACCCATACATCCACCGCCTGTTCGTCGTTGCGCAGATGCTTGCGAACGCGGTCGATGTAGAGCCGAGCGACCTTCTCGACCGCTTCGTTGAGATTGATAACGCGAGTGGCTCTATCGATCTCCACGAGGTCGATGGAAAGGGCGCTCACTTCATCAGGCTCGAAGGTGATACCGAAGGTCTGTTCCAGCCCGGGGAAGTTTGCGAGGTGAAGGCGGTTCTGTTTCTCGGTCTTTCCCGGAGGCGGCACTTCGACTCCCTTCTTGAGCACGCGGCTCCAGAGGCGGAAATGGGCGATCCCTTGGCTCGTTCCAACGACGCCGACTCGGATCTCACGAAACTTCTTTCCCTTGGCGTGCGGGCCATAAAGGAACAGCCCGTCCTTGGGGTGCGGGCTGCTTTGTCCAAAGGCAAATTCGAGCTCGGGTTCGTGGAAGTGCTCCACGATCAGGGACTTTTCCGGGAGCCTCATGAGTCGGCCTCGTCGTCGGTCTCGGGGCGACCGAGCGTACTCAGGTCAGATTCTTCGTCATCCTCGTCGAGGACATTCGGCAGCGTGGTGCCGACAGGTGATGAGAAGAGGATGGGTGAGGCTTCCAGCAGAAGGTCGCTGCCAGCAGACAATCGGAGACGGATATAGGCGGACTCGTTGGAGATAAGCTCCAAAAAGGCCAGCATGCGCCCATACCACTGCTTATTGCGCCAACCCTTGCAGATCGTGCGCCTGAGGCGATGCAGCTTTTTGGGCTCATCGATTGGGAGCCCGGCCTGGGTGCCGTTGTCTGTTGCGAATAGCACGCGCGATTTAAGTTTGAAGTGCCAAAATGGCCAGAAGGCCGGTAACGCCGTCACGCCGAACTGCCAGATATGTCCTTTGGCGACGTTACGAAGCATCGAGGATCGGCGATCGCCCTGCTTGCCCCAGGGAATTCGCTGACCCGTTGATGCAATTGCTGCCGAAACGTGAAACCCTGAGGCGTTGGAATACTGAAACTCAATTAGCCCGCGGTCCTTGCAGAACAGGAACCAAGCTCGTTTCAGCATCGCGTTGAGCACATTCGATGCTGTCTGGCTTTGCATTCCTATCGGCAGGAAACCCTGCTGGACGAAGTCAAGTAGCGGAATGCGGTGCTTCAGCTGAAAGCGCCCGATGTGCTCGAATGCAGTGTCTATCTCCACCTGATCGGCAAAGGTGATGAAGCCCCGGCCGTGGACGGCGCTCGGGAACGGATATGCTGCCAATCCTTGCTCTAGCAGGTTCGGCTCAACTGCGCCGGTAGCTTCGTAATAGTGAATCGCATCTGGGGCTTCGACGATGCGCAACCAGTTCGAAGTCAGGCGCTCGGGCTCGTTGGCGAGCGGAATTGCGTCGCGTCGGCGGAATAGCTCCCAATTTGGATTGATGAAAATCTGGTCCAGGCGCTTGGGGATTTTCTGCCGACGCAGTGCTTCGAGAAGCGACGCAAATCCTTCCCCCCATCCGCGCACAAAGTCGACAGCGACCGCATCCCCAATCCCCTTCACCTTGCGCCCTGTCTCCAGTCGTAGCGGAATGATGAAGCGGCTGTCGGCGATCGCTTTTGCAACATCGAGGGCGATGTCGATGTCGTCCTGCACGTGCTGGTCATCAAGAGTGGCGTTTCTGCAAACGAGCAGCACTTTCACTGCCCGGTGTTCAAGCGCACGATTCACCTCACGACGCCACCGATCGCCAGGCTGAAGGGTCAAGATATCGGCAAAGACGCGATACCCCTCCGCTTCAAGCTTGGGCGCGAGCCAAAGAGCGAACTCATCATCGGCCGGAGAGGACTTGAGGAGGAAGATGACATCACGGGTGGCTGGCTCAGTCACTCCTCCTCTCGTCCCAGCAAGCGACGGGAGCAGGTCGGCGAGCATAGATGGGATGGGTGTCGGTTTAGGAAACGCGTCCGCTACGGCTTCCGAGAACACCGCCTTCAAAACTGCGGTGCTTTGGCTCCAAAGCCTAGAGTGGGCAGTTTCGATGTCGGGATATTTCCGCAGAAGGCCATTTAGGTCGTCTGGTCCGAAGATGTCGCCGGGGGTCCGGAGCGACGGGCCTATTATCTCGGCGAGATCGCTCTTGTTCTTAGGAGTAAGCGCGGTTGAAGTCCCGAGAATATAACGTTGCGCACAGAGGCGGTCGATCGACGCGCGCTCCTTCTTCATCTTCGATTTGAGCGTCGAAACACCCGAGCGGTGATAGTGCTTAACCTGCAGGATGACCGAGCCATCGGCCGTTGCATGGCGGCCGTCCATCCCGTCATCAGGTCCCTCGGGAAAGGCCTCGAACCGAATGTTCAGTTCGCGACCCAATAGATCGCGTACAAGATCCTCAAACTCGGTGTGGGATAGTGACGCGAAATCATATTTCATGGATTAAGGGATGCTAGGCCGACGTACCGCTCGTCAAGCATGGCCGCGAAGAAAGCTGGCAACAAAGCAGGCTTTTAGCAGGCGGGAGGTACCGTGCGACATGTCTCAGTATCCGTCCTAACTCGGCAGAACAGCGTAAAACTGCTGTCATGCACAAATCCAAGTTCTGCTTATCGCAACGGTCCTACGAGCGCCGGTTCGTTAGGGTATGATCCAGCGGACATCTCGCGCGCATGCCCAGCAGCGTCCGTAAGGGTTGACTCTCATCAACGGACATGCGATCTATCGGACATGTATTTAACGGACGAATTCAGGAGCCGATGCAAACGATCCTCTATGCTCGGGTAAGCACCCTCGATCAGACCATCGATCACCAAACGACGCAGGCCGTGGCCGCTGGATTCAAGTTGGATCGCATTCTCGCGGACCATGGGGTCTCGGGCGTCAAAACCAAGCTCGATGAGAGACCAGAGGGAAAGCGTCTCTACGATGTCTTGAGAGCCGGCGATGTGCTCGTCGTGAGATGGATCGACCGTCTAGGTCGTAACTATGATGACGTCCGCGAAGCGGTCCAGCACTTCATGCATCGCGGCGTCGTCGTTCGGACGATCATCAACAATATGACGTTCGATGGGTCGACCAGGGACCCAATGCAAATGGCCGTGAGAGATGCCCTAATCGGTTTCATGGCGGCTGCGGCTCAGTCGCATGCAGAGGTGACAAAGGCCGCTCAGATTGCTGGCATCGCTCATGCCAAGGGTCTGCCGGGCGAGAAGCGCTACAAGGGGCGAAAGCCGAGCTTTAGCAATCAGCAGTTCTCGGAGGTGATGGACTTCGTGGAGCAGAAGGCTAGCGTTAGCGTCATAGCCAAAACTACGGGTTTGAGCCGCCAGACGATCTATCGGATTATCGACGATCCCGCCGCAGCGCGAGCTTCCTTGGTCGAGTGGGGGTTGTAAACTTACATTCATATCTTTTTTCGATGTCGGCATCAGCGCCGCATGCTGACACCCCAGCTAGCGGGGGATCGAAAAAACCTGGCCTGGCAGGATAAAATTTGGGTTGGCGCCAATGACCTTCCGGTTCGCGTCGTAGATCAGCTTCCATTGGCCGGCATCGCCATACAGCCTCTTGGCGATCAGGGTCAGATTGTCACCCTTTTTCACCACATAGGTTTCGGACACTGGCTCGGTCCGTGTTTTGGGGGGCAGGAACGTCCTGAACTTCATGCGTCGGGGCGCGCCCGGCAGATCAGGCAGCCGCGCGCCAACGAGCCTGGCGGAACCCTGGGAAGCATCCTGGATCGGTTGACCGGCCTGGCCGAGACGGACGCTATCGGTCGAGAAATCGATCTCGAACGGAATGTCCGCTGACCAGTACAGCGACTTTGTCAGGCCGCCCTTCTCCAGCGCGTACATAAATGCCGTGAACAGCAAGGGGCGGCTGATCGGCCCATTGATAGGATGGCTTGCCCCGTCTGATGGCGCAAGCAGCATATCCTGCTCGTAAGTCGTAACACAGCGGCTGTAGAGATTTATCGTTGCGTCTCGGTCTTCTATGTAAAGCGCCGTCAATTTCTTGCGGTAGCTGTCGTAATAGGGGAACATCGAGCGGTCGTTGTCGAAGTCATAGGCATCCTTGATGTTGTACGATCCTTCGACAATGTGGACTCCGCCCAAGGCATATGAAGCGTTCCTCAGGCCAATCGAGTGGATGCCGCTGATAATCTGCTGCAGGTCACCGGAGTAGTAAGGCCGCACCAGCGCCCTGTCGCCGGCGCCGGCAGGCCCCGGCGCTGGCATGCGAAAGTCCTCGACTGCGGCGGCACAGGTGTCACGCACCTCCAGGGTCGTCAATATCCGCTTGACCTCAGACGCCTTCTTCTCAAGCCGCTCCTTCATGAAGGCGACGATCTTCCGGTGCGTCGAATGCTCCTGTACCGCCCAGATGATGCGGGTCAGCACGTCTGCCGGCATCTGCCCCCAGAGATAGGCTGCAAAGATGTCGCCCGCCAGAACGCCATAGCGACCGCCATAACGCGGGATCGCCGCCCGCCCCGCCCACGCGTGGGCCATGCACGAGACTTCTAGGATAGCCATGATGATCCCAAACGCTCCCAGCCGTCTCAAGGGGTTGTCCACTTTGAGACAGGCTCGCGCCTGTCAGTCATCCCTCATATGGATGGCGCGGGCACGCGCCTGGCCGCAACTGCCATCTGCGGGAGGAGGAAGGCCGTGGGCTCACTTGGGTATCGCCCGTAAGGACTACGATGCCTGACGACGCCTGCGGGCGCACGGCCTAAGCCAAGGCGAAAGCCGTAGTTAGCTGTAGGATCCGCCCTACTGATATGAAACGGAATGAAGGCATTGCATCAATGCTCAAGGCAGGCATGCCGTGGTCTAAAGTCCCGGGAGCTACAGGATGCACCCGGGCCACGGTGGCCAAGATCGCAAAGCTGACCTCGTTCGTTTAGTGGGCCTGCGTTTTACGGACGGTGAACGATCCTGTCCATCTCCGATCCGGTTAGTGGCCCCCAGCTAGCAGCTCCCGGTCCTTGTCGGCGTCCATCTCCCTGGCCCGTCTCGGTGAGGCCGACGTCGAGGTGCGTACAGGAATGTTCTGTTCAGTCGATTGATCAAAAATTTGAGCTAAGGCTAAGGCTGAGGTGACATACTGCATGATCCAGTTACATTGTATTGATCGCCAAGGTCACTAATCGAAAACCATTTTCCGTGGAATGTAATACCCTTCGATCTGGGTAAAGCTAGATGCCAAAGTGAGATGTAAAAGAATATTTGAACGTTATTGCCAGCTATGGAAACATTAGATTGGATAGGGAAACTTATCTCGATTCTCGAGTTACCATCTCCAACTGTCAGCGACACGTGAGCGCTTTCAGATACTATCCCATATATCTTATCGTTTCTTATGATAACTAACAGCTTTTCAGCTACCGTTGAACCAATTTCGATATCTAGGTCAAACGGAGCGCGTTGCGATATGTCAAAATCTTCGATGGAAAGTATCCAGTTTCCGTAAAGTTTGTCTCGAACGGGGCTGAGGGCATCTCGAAGCCTATTTTGTCGAAAATGGTCGTAGCTAAGGCTTACGACCAATGATAAAACTAGCCATAGTACCATAAACTCAACGATTTTATGACCAAACAGGAATTGATCGATGTTGAAGTGGCTTGGCTTTAAAAAAATGAATAGGCGAGTCGAGTTAAAAGGCACAAACAACTTCGTTGAGTCGGACAAATTAATCGTCGAATATTCTTTGCCATCGAAGTTAAATATGACATAACTAACAATAGAAAACAGTAATGAAAATGTAACTACGAACAGCCATCTACCAGCCGGGGTTTCGCCTTTTATAATACCGAAGTATTCCGAGACAGCTTTATCCAGCATATCATGTCCTTTGCGATATGGCGCAGACTCTGTGTGATGGGATCAACCGACGTTCCGCACGCTAGCGCGATCAGAAAATTCGAAATGCATCATTTAATACCAGTTTCTAAACGGTAACCAGATCCTACGACAAAACTGAGCGATGTGGCGCTGGCCTGCTCTAACTGTCATAGAATGCTTCATCGAAATCGACCATGACCGAATCAGTCAAAAATTTAAAATCCACATGAAGAATGCCAATGAAGCTGAGAAATAGCGCCTTATTCGATCTGGTGGCACCGCGACGACGTATGGCCAGCCGGGGAGATGTGGCGCTGAGAGGATTATTCCGTTACCTCCTTTAGGAAGCCACACTCCAATTCAGCCCCTAGCCCATATGAGTCGCATTCGGGGCAAACTATATAACGTCTTCTCGCGGATGGCGGTTTCCCGGACAGGATCGAGGCCGGTAGGCTCGGAGACCTGAGGGTAGGCCGGATTACATCGATGGCCAGCGCAAGGACCGTCCCCCTAATGAGCAGGAGAGGCGCGTCGCATTTGGAGCAGGACGGCGTCACTGCTTCAGTGGTCCCGGGTCGGTCGCATCGTCGGGTATTTCGTGCATCTGTGGAATTTGGCACAGCAGCGCCAATGAACCCATGAGAGAATAAAAAACGAAACTCCGCTGATTGGCATCGGTTGGCATCAGGACGGTCTTCCCATCAGATTCGAAAACGACGTTTTCGTCGTCGTGGATGGTGATCCGCATTATCGCTCCTTTTCATTGGCCTGACACGGGCTCGGGACAGATTCTCAGTCGGGCAAGGGCGCCCTCATACTTCTTAGTCAGTTTGGCAGCTTGGTCGGTCGTCAACCTGCAGAGCCTCACCGCATCCATGTTGTCGATCAGGTCCGCTGCCTCCACGGGCCTTGCCAGCGTGTTTGCAGCGGCCCTCTCTATGAAAGCCTCGTAGGTCTCACCCTCAAGCCGAGACAGAGCCTCTATGGCCTCTGCAATCGCGGGGGAGAAGCCTTCGCGCAGCAGGTCAGGGCCATTAATGTTGGTATCTTCGATCACATCGTGCAGGACCGTGATGATGGCTCGGTCCTCGTTGCCCCTACGAAAGAACCCAAGACCTACGCGGACAGGATGTGTGATATACGGATTGCCTGCCTTATGGGTCTGATCTCGATGAGCATGTACGGCAATCTCAATGGCGCATCTCCCTATCGTCTGCAATCAATCGACCTTGCGGGAACCGACATGCGCTCGGTCTCGATTGTCGAGATAGAGCCTAATGGCCTTTCTGATCAGGAAATTGCGCGAGGCACCGGTTTCAGCCGTGATCAGGCTCAGGCGATCCACCAAAACCTGATCACAGAGAATTTCTACCCTCACTCGCTCTTGATTTGTATGCACGATGTAATCACTCCAACCGGCGAATACCGGTAAAGTTATTTATCGACGCGCGACGATCGTTCGAGGAGAAAGCAGTAATAAATTTAGCGCTTACGTCCCTTCATTAACCGTTCAAGCTGGGCAAGCCTATCTTTTCGATCCCTGGAATGACTACACCGTTGCGCTTCCTCACTCATGATGTCTCTGATCCGATCAAAGCGAATGCCTTTGCTGATCAAAGCAAAATAGAGAGTTGACCAGCCGGGATTCCGCTTCCCGGGCAGGTTTCCTTCAGTTCGCCAACGAAGGAGGTCCTCCTGAAAATCAGCCTCGATCTGAGGACCATGAGAACCCCTCGCTGAACCGCTCATTTCGACCAGCTGCATTAATTCCTCAGGCGCGTCGTCAAAATTGATCCAACTCATTGGATGCAGCGGGGAGCGTGTAGGCCCCCGATACTCGATAAAAAAGCTACCCTCTGGATGGGCTGCCTGACAGGGGAGGTACATCAGATCGGAGGCTGATTTTTTGGGCGTATCAAAGCCGTGCTGATGAAAGCCAGCATTATCCAACGACGTGAATATGCGAGTGACGATCCTTTTGTAACATTCAGCAGGCATGATTGTAGATGTAGGGATGTAAACACGCCACCTTGGACTCTCGGGAGTGCTGGAGAACGTATTAAAGACAAACATTTCTAGACCAGGCATGAAATTAGCAAATTCGTCTGGCGTCATGCCGCCGCCATCATTGTCTAACATGATCCCATTTGCACACAGGAACCTATCAGATTTTCTCATCCCATTAACATCATACAACGCTAATCCGAGACCAAGAAGATTGTTATCCTCCTTGTTATGAAATCGATTTAAGTGTTTATGTTTTAGGAATTGAACGAAATAATCCGTACTACTTGATATCACGTATCCACTATGAAATTTGCTTTTGGTATTGTCCCAAAGAGTTGCATGAAAACGTGTTATTTTATCCTTTGAAATAGAAAGCGTTTCGTAGCATGAATTATTGACTTCTAACTCAATGGAAGCTGCAGGGAATTGGTCTAGAAGAGACTGGTAGAGAGAAATATAATCGATGCTAGACAACCGATCTCTGTAGGCTGCTGATTTTGTTGAGTTATTTTCATGAATCCTTGGTCTGCCGACATGGCGCTTCGCGTCCTCAGGAAGTTCGATACCAAGCCACTCGACTGACGAACCCTGAAAAATTGTCTGCAGCCATTCCGCTAGGCCTTGATCGGGTACGACGATGGTTTGAATTGCGGTGCCATCATGCTTTCGGATGCCGCCTCGCATGATCGCTTGATAGGCCTTGCTGTAGTAGACGTCACGGCGAATCTCCTCAGGGCTGAGACCCAGAAATTTGAGAAAAGCGTGATGTTGCGGATGTGGATTCAGGGCAGGCAGAAATGCAATCCCGTTGATATGATCATATTGGTTTAGTCCATGTGGAAAGTTCGGTAGTCGAATCGCACTGTTATTGTCATTAAATACGGTTTTTTCGCTTTTATTTGCCAAAAACAGAAACAGATTGTCCTCGAACAGAGAAGCGGATTTTGAAATTAACGGCTCCCAAACCTGTTTATCATATTTCTGACGAAGATATTTCGACCAGTCATTATTGATGCCGTAAAAGATTCTGACTCTCTCGCAGCTGGAATGGTCGTTGTATTGGAGTCCATCTAGAGTCTCGAACTGAAGTTTAGCGCCCTGCGCCTTCCATAGCTTCACGAGAATGCTATCACTGATATGCGCGCCGGCGATCCTAAAGCTCTTATATCCTTCGCAAAACGACGGCTTGAGGGCAGCAAACACCATGGCAGCCGACTTGCCATCTCCGCTTCCGTTCAGCAACTTCGAGTATGAGTCGGTCTGAACATAAGTTGACCAGTGGTCAGATGTGAGCAAATTCAGAACGCCTTTAAACAACTTCAGCCCATCGTCCACTTTTGCTCTGGCTCTGAGATCGGACGCGGCGTTAGTATCATTTATGACTAGCTCCGACCAAACATCGTCAACCGGGCGCTCGACCAATAAGGACGTTAGCGCATCATGAGTGTACCTGAAATTTAGAGCTTCGGATTGGTGCGCCTGAGGAGCCTCATCCATCAGCACATGCCATGTATCTCGCCGATGAAAGTATGGGAGAATCTGATGGGCTGCGTGAGTGATAAATAGAATTTGGCCTCCTTCGTGAGCCAACTTCATGTGTGCCATTATATCAATAACTGCGTGCTCAGACGATTCCGTATCAATGCGTTTGATAATCACTGATGAATTCACAGCGTCGAGTTTGGACAATGTAGCGCCGATTAGCTTCATTGTGGGCTGGACGAACAATACGTTTTCGCCGGCATTTGCCAGCCGGACAGCCATCTTAGAAAAAGCATGGGTTTTGCCTGCCCCGGCAGGCGCATCGTGTATTATAATGGGGGTTCTGCAAATCAATTTATGGTCGTAGTCGACGAGTTCTGAGTGTTCGTCGATTGAATTATCATTGTTACAATATGTCTCAAGGTTCATTTTAATCTCCATTTGGTTTGATTTTGGTTAGGCAATATTATTTGGCGTGCCCGTGTGGTGGGGCGCTTGAAATGGTCTGTTTTGTTGTGAGAAACAGGTTTCCCCGCACTCTTGCCCAGCGCCCTTCCGGTCCAACGACGAGCCCAAGCGCGCTAGTTCTGCGCGCCTAGTGAATATGACCGTAACAGAGGAGGTGGCGTACCGAATTGACCAGTCGGCACAGATTGCATTTATACAGCCGGCGTCGCCTGCTATATTGAACGGGTAGGCTCGCGAATGGGTAAGGATTGAAGCCAAGCCACGGCATCGGCATACAGTACAATCAACTTTCCCCCTGCCTTTCGGGCAATTAGACGTCCAGAGGCAATTTCTTCAAAAATTACAGTCCGACAGCGTCCGCTTGCTTTAGAGAGACTAAGAATATCATATGCGAGCGGGGGGGAAGGCAGATTATTTCTAAGATTGTTCATTTTGTTCCTTTCAAATTGTCCGCCATATGGCGCTTTCAACGATTGGAACTTACGCCATCCAGATCTGTAAGAGTACGGATTTACTTGGACAATAATCGGATTTCAGAAGCACGATTGCTTTCGTACAAGCAGCTCGATTCAGCGAATTTGGCGGTATTTCCGGCGCAAACGTGCCTCTTTCGAATCGTGCGACGGGCCTGGGATCATGTCATAATTCGCAGATACGACCTGTTTTGCTGCAGCGTGTTCTGTCAGCCCGGTGTGAATGACCGCTCTCATAAGCTCTAGCCAAGGCGCATCGTTTATACGAGGAGCGCCCTTGTATCGCTTGATATCAAAAGACTGAGCATTGACGACTGAGGCCGGCTTTCCGGCGTCAATCGCGGGTTGGCTGCCACACAGGCCCTGCTCGTCGAGCATCTTGAACCGGGACGATTCGATCAAAATGGCCAAGTGGTTGCCCGGCTGTAAGACGTGGCGGACATCCGTGTTGCGATAATGCAAGCAGAAGAGTTCAAAACCTGCACGAGCGATGGCATTGAGACCGCCAACGCTGCCATGGCCGGGAAGTCCGAAACCCGATGTAAACGAACAGTCCGCTGCCAGAAGCGCGGCTATGGTGTCTGCGGAAATGAGCTCGGGGTCTCCGGTGAGCGTAATGCAGCGCCAGCCCCATAATTGCAGGCCCGATCTGCGATCTGCCGAGACGCGCAGCAGGTCGAAGATGATATTCGCGACGTCAACGTCCTGTTTTGTAGCCAACGACAACCGGCATCCGATCCATGTTGCGAGCTGGCTGACAGTTGTCCGACCTCCGTGTGAGATAGGACTCTCGCCGCACTCCGATGGGAAAACCCCGATCAGATGATTTGGGTCAAAGCGTTCGGTGGGATACGTATAACAATCCGGCCATCTGTCCCGTTCCGTTCCGATTTCGCGTTCATCCCATCCCGGTGACCAGTTATCCAATTCGACCCTTCTCTGCGCCGACATGATCGTGCTTGATCGAAATAGCTCCAGTAGGTCGTCTTCGGCGTCGGTGGCGGCAGACGAATTATGTTGCCTGAACTGATCCCAGAATCCCGGGATTGCGACGCTGTTCATATCGCGCGTTACGATCCAGGCCAGCGCCTGTTCGACGCTCCAACTGTCGCCAGATCGCTCGGGGTCTGAACTCATGTCGGGCTTTCGAACACGCCGCAATCAGGAGACGAGAAGACGGATACCGCCAGCGAACATTGGTCTAATCGGCGATATCGCCTGTCGCAAGCGGTCTCGCTAAACGGGTCTGGTCTCAGTCTTGCGGTCTGCGGCTGGCTTCTTGAGAGGGGTGCTGAGAAATCTGGCCCATGCGTCCATCAACTTGCGACGCTTTTCGAGTGCGTCACCGCGCCGATAGGCCTGTTCAGCCTCATCGCCAACCGTGTGAGATAGAGCCGCCTCGGCAACTTCGCGTGCGAATGTCGTGCTCTCGCCGCACCAATCTCTGAACGATGAGCGGAAACCGTGCTGCGTAAATTCAGATGCACCCATCCGTCGCAGCAGCATTTCCATAGCCATGCCTGACAGAGGCCGGTTAGCCTTCTTTCCGGGAAAGACGAAAGCGCTGATCTTCGACTTGGTCTGCTTCTCGATCACGCGGAGCGCCCCTTCGCTGAGCGGGACGCGGTGCGGCTTCCCGCCCTTCATCCGTACAGGCGGGACCGTCCAGATTTTGGATTTCGGGTCGATCTCATCCCACTGCGCGCCGAGCACCTCGTTAGATCGGCTGGCGTTAAGAATTGCGAACTCAAGAGCCGCTGCGGCGGTAGCGTCGCGCTCACGAAGTCTGACGACGAAGTCCGGCACGTCAGCATAAGGCATTGCGGCATGGTGGCCGCGCGAGAGCTTTTTGCGCTGAGATAGCAACTCTTGTAGATGCCCTCGCCAGCGCGCTGGATTCTCCCATGGCGAACTGATTAGCCCCTTCGCCTTTGCTGCATGTAAAATTCGCTCGATGCGTCCACGCACACGCGACGCGGTCTCCTGTTTCGTGTGCCAGAGTGGCTGCAGGATTCTGAGGATGTCATCGGTAGTGATGTCGGCCGGCGACTTAGACCGGATCGGCTCCGCATAATGGTTGAGGGCTCGCGACCACTGCGCTTTGTGCCGAGCGTTCTTGTAGCCCGGGAGGATCGAGAGCAGCATCTCGTCCGCAAATTCACCAAACGTCTGCGGCGCCTTTGCTCCTGCCGCCGCTTTTTTGGCTGCGATTGGATTGGTGCCAGAGGCCGCAAGCTTCCTTGCTGCAGACGCCGCCACACGGGCTTCCGCCAGCGAAGTCGTGCTGACACCTCCTAATCCCATTTCCTTGAGCTTACCTTGCCATCGGAAAAGGAACATCCAGCGTCGGGCGCCGGATGGGTCGATCACGAGATAGAGGCCGTTACCGTCGCTGTGTCGGCCCGGCTTCGTTAGAGTTGCGACGCTTCGAGCCGAGAGCTTGTTGACTGCACGAGCCATGTCGTTCGCGATCCACCCCAACATTAACCCCAACGCGTAACGTGAGATGTAGCGGACTGATATGGACAGGTCTATGCGATATGTGTCGATTTATGCCGATTATCACTGACAATGGCGGAACATTAGGGGTTGATACGGACTGTAGTTTGGCGTCCTTCCGGGACGCCATGGTCTCCTCGGATTCGGATGTCGCGTGGATGGCCCGGCGCCTCTTCTCACCCGGCCGTGACCAGCCCGTCTTCGACATCACGGACAATCCGCGCCGGGTCGCGTTCGGCGGAGTCGCCAATGCCGGCGCCGCCCGGCGTCAGCACGATCAGCCGGTCTCCGGCCGGGATCTCCTGGAAGCCCTTGCCCTTGAGCGTCTTGCCTGAGGCCAGCCCGATATAGCCGGCCGCCCCATGGCCGCCGCCATCGCGCCCGCGCGGCGGGTGGTCGATCCGATCGAAGGCCGCCAGGATCTCGAAGGGCGCATCCACCCCGCTTTCGATCTCGATGATCTGGCCGTGGCCACCGCGCGTGCGGCCGGTGCCGCCACTGTCGGGCCGGAGCTCCTTCTTCCAGAAGATCAGCGGCGTCTGCGTCTCCGCGATTTCGACCGGCGTACCCTTGACCCCGCTCGGATAGGCGGTGGCTGAAAGCCCGTCCCGGGTGAAGCGCGCCCCGGTGCCGCCATTGCTGGTCACCGCCATCGAGAATCCGTAATTGCCCTGCGCGCCGGCATGCGTCTGCCCCCGTACATTGAGGTTCCACAGGCAGGATGTGCCCTCCGCCGGCACGCGCTCGGGGATGACCTGACGCAGGCAGCCGAAGACGACGTCGGGCAGCATCTGGCCGATGACGTGGCGCGACGACACGGCAGCGGGCTTGGCCGCGTTGAGGATCGAACCGGGCGGCGCCGAGACCGTCAGCGGCCCGAGCGAGCCCGCATTGTTGGGAATCTGCGCGGCGACGACGCAGCCGAGGCCGAACACCGTATAGGCGGTCGTGTAGGAATGCGGCACGTTGATGCCGCGCCGGGCCTGGTCCGAGGTGCCGGTAAAATCGACATGGATGCCGTCATCCGAGACCGTCAGCGTGGCTGCCAGCGTGACCGGCTCGTCATAGCCGTCGACCACCATCTCGTTTGTCCAGGTACCCTTGGGAAGTTTGGCGATCTCCGCCAGCACCGCCTCGCGCGAGCGAGCGCAGATATGGTCGGCCAACGCGTCGAGCGTCTCGATGTCGAATTCGTCCATCATCTCGACGAGACGCCTGGCGCCCATGTCGTTGCAGGCCGCCAGCGAATAGGTGTCGCCCTCGGTGTCGACCGGCTGGCGCGTATTGGCGCGGATGATCGCCATGACGTTCTGGTCGACCTTGCCGGCGTCGATCAGTTTCAGCATCGGCAGGTAGAGCCCCTCCATGAAGACATCCGTCGCGTCCGGCCCGAAGCCGATGCCACCGATGTCCATCAGATGGCTGGTGCAGGAGAACAGCGCGACGGGCTTGCCGTTGCGGAAGGCTGGGGTCGTTACCACGAAGTCGTTGAGATGGCCCGTGCCCATCCAGGGATCGTTTGTGATGTAGGCGTCGCCTTCCTTCATCGTCTCGATCGGGAAATGGCGGATGAAGTGCTTCACCGATTCCGCCATCGAGTTGACATGGCCCGGCGTGCCGGTGACGCCCTGCGCCAGCATCCGGCCCGAAAGGTCGAAGACGCCGGCGGAGATATCGCCGCATTCGCGCACGATCGGCGAGAACGCCGTGCGCATCAGGATCTGGCCCTGCTCCTCGACCACTGCAATCAGGCGGTTCCACATGATCTGGAGGTCGATCAGGCTGAGGCTGCGGGTCATCGGCGGTCTCCCCGGGCGGCGGCGGGCATGGCGACCTTGCGGTCCATCACGATGCAGCCGATGGCGTCGATATGCGCGTCGAAGCTCGTCGACACGAAGGTCGAGGTCTCGTCCTCGGCGATGATGGCGGGACCGGCGATGCGGGCGCCCGGCTTCATCGTGTCGCGACGGTAGAGCGGGATCATGATGGGCGTGCCGGTCCGGCCGTCATGGAAGCGCCGGCTGCCTGTCGCGTGCGGGGCGTCCCCGGCGGCAACAGGTGCGACCGTCGCCGGCCTTTCGGGGCGGGTCGAGACCAGCACCGACCAGCTCAGCGCCTCGATCGCGGCGCCCGGGATGGGCCGCGCGAACAAGGCGGCGTAGTCGGCCTCGAAGGCGGCGCGCAGCGCCGCAGCGTCGCCTGCGGCGAGCCGCCCGTCCGGGAGCGTCACCGCAATCTCATGCCCCTGCCCGACATAGCGCATGAAGGCGACGCGCCTAACGAAGAGCGGCTCGCCTCGTGCGCCCGGCTCGACGAGCGCGCGGGCTTCCTGCTCCATCTCGGCCAGCAGGTGCGACACCCCTTCGCCATCGAAATCCGCGAGCCGGATATGGCGGCTGCGCACCAGTTCGTAAGACACCGGCGCTGCGAGAAAGCCGACTGCCGAGCCGACCCCGGCATGGGGCGGCACGATGACGCGCGCCACGCCGATCTTTTCGGCGACGCGCGCGGCATGCAGCGGCGCGGCGCCACCGAACGCGATCAGCGTATGCGAGCCGACATCCGTTCCGCGCTCCACCGCATGCACGCGCGCCGCACTCGCCATGGTTTCGCAGACCATCTCATGGACGGCATAGGCCGCCGTTTCCGCATCGAGCCCGAGCGGCGCGCCGATATCGGCCAGCAACGCCGCCCGTGACAGCGCGGCGTCGAGCGGGATGGTGCCGCCTGCGAAGGCGGCGGGGTCGATCATGCCCAGCACGATGTCGGCGTCGGTAACGGTCGGATGGGTGCCGCCCCGGCCATAACAGGCGGGACCGGGCTCCGAGGAGGCGCTCTCGGGCCCGACCGCGACACGCTGCAGCGCGTCGATGCGTGCGATCGAGCCGCCGCCTGCTCCGATTTCGACCATTTCGATCACCGGGATCCGCACGGGTAGGCCGGAGCCCTTGAGGAAACGGGCCGCACGGTCGACCTCGAAGCTACGGCCCGATTGCGGCTGGTAATCGTCGATCAGGCAGATTTTCGCGGTGGTCCCGCCCATGTCGAAGGAGAGCACCTTGCGCTCGCCGAGCTGGGCTGCGGTCAGAGCCGCGAAGATCGCCCCGCCCGCCGGTCCGGATTCGACGAGGCGAACCGGAAAACGCTGCGCCGTCTCGATCGAGGTCAGGCCGCCGCCCGAGGTCACGAGATAAATCGCGCCGCGGAACTGCTCCGATTGCAGCCGCTGCGCCATGCGGGCGAGGTAGCCCGCCATCAGCGGCTGGACATAGGCGTTGGCGATCGCGGTCGAGGTGCGCTCGTATTCGCGGATCTCGGGGCAAACCTCGTTGGCCAGTGTGATGCGCAGCGACGGCAGCTGCGCGCGCAGCAGGGCGCCGGTGCGCCGCTCGTGATCGGGATTGGCGTAGGCGTGCAGGAAGGCGACCGCGACGCTTTCGACCCCGGCCGCGCTGAGCCGGGGCGCTAGTGCGGCGACGGCGACCTCGTCGAGGGCGAGCCTCACCCGGCCTTGCGCATCGACGCGCTCGGGAACGGTGAAGCGCAGCGCGCGGTCCACCAGCGGGAGCGGCTTCTCGATCTCGAGGTCGTACTGGTCATAGCGGCTTTCGGTGCCGATCTCGACGACATCGCGGAAGCCCTCGGTCGCGATCAGCGCCGTGCGGGCGCCCCGCCGCTCGATGATGGCGTTGGTGGCCAGCGTCGTGCCGTGGACCAAGACGTCGATGTCGGACATGCGCAGCCCGGCGTCCGCCAGGATCAAGCCGATGCCGTCGAGCACGCCGTCCTCCGGGCGGGCCGGCGTGGTGAGAACCTTGCGGGTCATCCGACCAGCGGGTGTTTCGAGGACGATATCGGTGAAGGTGCCGCCGATATCGGCGGCGAGCCTGATCTGAACTGACTGGGACATCCGACTGGCCTTCCGCCTCTTGCACGACCGCATGGGAGCGCGATGCAAGAAGCGGCGCAACCCCGGTCACGCGCGGGCAGGGGCGCGCCAATGCGCTGGCTGGCTTGGCGAGCCGTATTGGCGGGGAGCAATCTCAATCCCTGAACGTAAAAAAGCCCCCGCTTTTGTGCGGGGGCTTTGATTTGGTTGCGGGGGCAGGATTTGAACCTACGACCTTCAGGTTATGAGCCTGACGAGCTACCGGGCTGCTCCACCCCGCGATAAGTCTTGTGTTTGCGCTGCGTGTTGTGCGTTGCGCGTTTTAAACTGGAACGCGGCGCTGAGGGGTTAGCCTCTGCGCCGCGTGCGGTTTGTTTTGTGATGAGGGGATATTC
>NNBT01002298.1_pt1 | contig 38857 bp, 26 predicted proteins | sample 1173831 | NCBI WGS metagenome assembly NNBT01 (sample SAMN07173936, study PRJNA388173) | plant metagenome | isolation source: symbiotic tissue sample KVJ10 | place: Norway: Troms, Kvaloya island | reverse complement strand
CTTGTAATATTTATTCCGACAGCTCTCATACCACCTTTAACTGCTTTGGCGAGGCCTCCGCTGTTTGCTCCTACAGCTCTACGAACTGTTTTAGCGCCTGGGCTTGCAATCTTAGCAATTCCGTCAGCTACTATATCTATCGCCGCATTTTTCGCGATATTGCTGACATTTTTTTCGACTTTTGTTTTTAAGCCACTTTTAGAAGTCTTAACTTCTACAAAATTGTTAACCAATGCGACAACCAGTCTTAAGGGCAACTTTAGCACCTAAGCTTCTTACTGCGCTCGTCCCGCTGGTAAGCGCTCCCTCAATCGCAGCTGTCCCGATTGAAACAAGGTTGATATTATCCGTCCACGGGTTAACCCCTTTTTTATTTTCATAATAAGCTATAGCTCAGGCTCATCCCCGTCACGCGGTCAACGGTGGGATTTCCGTTCGCATCCTAGACGTAGGTTCCTGCAACATTATCTATCCTTTCCAGTCTGTTACCGTTATAATAATACTGGTTCATCGCACCGCCGTTCCTGGCCAGCTGGCTGATGTTCCCCATATTGTCGTAGTTCAGTACCTCGCTCATGTAGATCCTGTACTCGTTCCGTTGATCAACCGATCCAGTTTATCATAACCATAACTGAACATATTTGGCGAGGTTGAAGCCGAGGTGTTCTGCGACCAGTATTGCCGGCTAATGTTTCCTTTCCATTGATTGTTCCAATTTTGTAATGGCTCCCAGATTACAGAAATTACCAAGCCACACTCCATAACGTAAAGGAATTAGCGCCAGGCCAATCAAGCCTAATCTCCTACAGATATGATAAAGCCTTGCAAGCTTTTAAACTGACGGCCTTTGTTAGGTAAATTAAATTTGGTCTTAGCATTAAGTAAACCAATTATGGCTAGTTATTTAACCTATGAATTACGGCCTAGCACGATAACTTTTTATGGGAGAATGGCATCACATTTTACCTAACCACATAAAAATTCATTCTTGAGTATATCCATCGCTGCATCATCCACGGTATCCTCAGCATCAACATCTGATGGATGCTCAGCAATTCTTCTTAACACTTCTATTAATTCCGGGTCAAGTTTATACTGCGAACGTCCAATCAATATATAAATAACAAAATACTTCCACATACCGTCATTGGAGTTAAGTATAAACAATAATTCTTGTTTGATCTCATTAACATGAGGCACCAAATATTCAGCTATACCTTCAGCCACATCCCAGTGTGTATCTTGCAACCATTCTAATAATTCTGCCACATCATCCTTAACTGACTCAAATGGCATTTTTTTTAGACGTTCAACTGCCGAAAGATCATAAATGCTAGTTGGAATAAAATCCTTATTTTTCATATCTATTCAATACCTCTTACTGATGCTTGCACTTTTTTTGTATTTATGTGGGTATTTCCTCCCTCTGCTAATCCTGCTTTTGTGGCAGACCATTCTGCTAATTCCTTGGCCGTGGCAGGTCTTATTGAGGCATGAGTACCTTTATAGTCTACCTGTAAACCTAAATTTCGTAAAGCATTGACACTAATCTTAGTCACAATTTTAACGCCTAATTTCGCTTTCGCCTGAGCCGCGGTTGTAAAAGTTGATAATCCATCCAAATCTGTAACCCGAGGAGTAAGATTTGAATTTGTCGGTGCACCGCCACGATATATATATTTATCATCTTCTTCTTCATCAGCGCCTGGTGCTCTATACCCATTCCTCAGAAGCTCATTAAACAAGCCTTGGTTTGCCTCGGCATTTCTAAAATTATACTTCGCGGCACTACTGTAAGCGAGCTGAAGACTTTCTCCAGGATTATCATTTGAAGAAAAAAGCTTTATAGTGATATAGCCAAGCAACTCCAACATTCCTGCTGCAAGCTTACCCCCTGTCTTAAGTAATTCGCCATTTTTATTTACAAAAGTGTTGCTCTTGACTACGGGTGCTGGTTTGATTTCACAGCATGGAACTTCATTCCCTGACTGTATCTGGGTTGTAGTGGGCGCTTTATAGATGGTTATCACATCGTCGGATGTAACACCATGCTCTTTCATCCAATCTTCTGTAGACATCCCGTCAGGATCTACATAATTGATTGGACTGTTCATTGCATAATTATATGGCGACCATTTTCTATAAACTTCTGCCAGCGGATCAATCACATTCCATCTTCCAATCTCTGGATCATAGAACCTTGCACCATAATCGTACTGTCCCAACTCCTCTTGCAATTCCTTGCCGTTATAAAGATACTTATTATCCACCGATCCCAGCATGGAAGTTTTTCTCTTTCCAAAAGCATAGTAGTCATCTTTCTGCAAAGGCGATATAATGCCGTTCACCACCTCAAAGGTGTAACGTACATTACCCAGATGATCGCCAAGGTTATAATGATAGGTGTATGTTCCGCTACCATTGTTCTGTGCCACACCTTCTTCAGTATGAATGATTTCGATTGTAGTACCATCTGGCTTGTATTCTATCCCATCGACATAATTTCTTACCGTACCATTGCTATTTTTGGATAGTTTGTTACCTGTAGCATCGTAAGTGTACGACAAGTTAACAGCTGTACCCGTGTTACGTACAGCGGTTGCAGGAAGATTAAGGTAATTGTAGGTCAAGTCAAAGCCGTTCAGCCCATCTTTTGTAGTGTTGCCGTTGGCATCGTACTCATAATCTCGTAAAGTTAACCCGCTTACACTCTGCAGCCTGTTGCTATTACCATAATTTTGGTAATTATATACCCTAGCACCGGCTCCGTCACGGTTAAGACTGGTAATATTGCCCATTACATCATAGGTTAATAACTCACTCATCGATACCCCAGCCACAGTGGCCGCAGTACCCAGCCTGTTCAGTTTGTCATAGCCATAGTTGAAGATATTTGCCGTTGGGTTATCCGTATTGGTCCAGTCCCAGTATTGTTTTGTAATGCTACCATTATACCCCTGTGCAGCACCGTCCTCGTAATCAAGCTTCATACTGAACTGATTGGACATGCTGTTCTTCATCCAGCCACGCTCGTTATAAGCAAAAGTGGTGGCTTGTGTGTCATTATGCAGGTTCTTTTTGGTTAATTGACCAATCTCATTGTACTCCAAATGATTAAGCACCACCTCACCCTGGTAGTTAATGTTTTCAAAAGTAGCGATTTTACGCCTCATGTGATCATATTCATAACGGTTGGCAATCGTTGTAGTTTTACCGTTAGCAGTATGCATACGGTTACTTGCGGTTAGCTCCCCCACAAAGCTATAGGTATTGTCTATCACATCAGTACCGTTCATATGATGATTGCTCTTAGTCTGCACTAAACGCCCTTTAAGGTCGTAATAGTTTACCGTAAGCAGCATTGTACCCGTACCTAGGTTCTTAACCTTTGTACCTGTAAGTAGGCTTTTCGTGCGTGCTGCAGGTGCCTGTTCACCCGAAGGCGGGCCAAAGGTATTGTCCGCGAAACCGTAGTCATCGTAATAGTTTACCGTCAGTAAATCACCTCCGATCTGCGGAAAGGACTTTGAATCATAATCTGCACCGTTACGGGTCTCCCATAGCGAGATGGAAACATCACCATTTGCAATCTGCTGAGCCTGGTTGTCCAGTCCGGTCTGAAGGGCATCCTTCGCTCCACGCTGGGGAACAGCTCCGTTATCGGCCGAAGTTCCCGCCTGTGCATAAAGCCCCGTAACTACTACCCTGCCAAGCGCATCGTATTTACTATATAGCCATTCCTGCGGGCTTTTACCACGCTGGACGGCATCCTGGCTCAGCACCACCTGATCCAGCTTATTGTACACCATAAACTCCCAGCCTTTTCCTGGTATCTTTTTCTCAACCAGCCTTTTACGGGCATCATAACGGTAGCCGTATATAAACTGGTCGAACACGGTCTGTGTTTCATCAAAACCATCCAACGTTACCCGGTCGTTCTCGTTTACCGCTGGCGGAAGTACATAACGCAAATTGCCAAGGGCGTCATAAACATAATAGGTAGATAGGCTTTTGTTATCAGTTTCCCAGACCCGTTTCAAGACCACGCGACCTTGAAAATCCTTAAACTCATCCATGGTTCCAGCTTTCAGGTCAGTTTCTCTCCAGTTCTCATCCTTACTGATAGCTTTATACAGTTTGCCTGGCTCATAAACTGTTGCCATTACACCATTATCTGTATTATTGATGGTCCATAGCTTTACCTCATTCTTGGCGTTAGTACAGTATTCTACCTTTACGGTATGCCCTCCATTGATCTGCCAGGCTTCACCTGGGGCGCCCTGCTGTTGCACGCGGTTCAAAGGCGATGCCTCAAAAACCGTTTCAGCGAATGGATAAGCCGTGACTTTTATTCCAGTCGTAGGCGCATTATAAAAGGTAGCCTGATCTCCAACCGCCGTATTCTGGAAATTTCCAGTAATACCGGTCTGTGCCGCATAAGGCTGATATTTGAATTTCTCCCTTCCAAAGGCATCGTACTCAATGGGCTGGACAATATCCTTAAAGCCAGGGCTGCCCTTTACCAGAATAGTCTGCGAGGGCCTTCCTAAGCCGTCGAAGTATTGGATGCTCTGGTTTTCATCGCATACGCTGCGGCTATTCCCAAGGGTAGCATCAGTTATCCCAGGCTGTTTAAAGGTACGGGTGAGGATAAAGTTTTGGTTGATGCTTGGTGCTGAGGCCAGGGGCTGACAGTTGAGATAACTCAGGCCGGTGGTGAAAACACGCACAGGACCGACGGTATGGAAACCATCGGTTAAGGTTACGCTCAACGGAGCGGAAATTTCGGTTTCGCCGTTATGAACCGATATCACCTTTTGAGCGGAAATACGGCCGCACAGCAATAGCAAGGCTGCCGCACAAAAATATTTTAACTGTCGTTTCATTGAGGCGTTAATTCTTATAGTGATAGTCGGTCTGTTTTAGCATGTTCCCGTCATGGTCTTTAACTGCTTTTAACCTTAGAAAGGCATCGTACTCGTAGTAAGTGGTCATCCCCTTAGAATCTGTGACACTCGTTGTGCCTACGAGGGGTTTATAGGTATAGGTTGTTACGAGTGCATTGGGTAATGAGATCCTCAGTGCTGTAAGGGAATTTCTGACCTGTTCATCCGACCCTGGACTATTTCCGTTCAATTGGTCAACTAAATTTTGCCCAAGGACGTCTATCAGGTTTTGGTAAGTGGCATTTCTGACCTCCGCAATAGGATATGAGCCATTATATCCCCATAATACCGCCACAGGAACCCCATCCACATCCTTATAATCTTTTAGTTTTCCATTGGCAGTATAATTGAGCACAGTTTTCTGAACAAAATTCTGGGGGTAATAAATATTAGCATCATGTAGTGGTACAGCGACCAGCGAACTGTTTTCATATTCGTGGCTCTGGATAATATTTCCCGCATTATCCCTCGTGTAAACCTTACCTAAAACAATATTACCCGAATTACTATTTATTTCCTTAAGTGGGACACCTATAATATTATTGGCCTTTAGCGACGCTATATTGCCCAGGTTATTGAAATCATTTGCATACCAGATTTTCTTTTCAAGAAGCTGGCCTGAGGAACCCGTTTTTATAATACCGTTGAGCAGAAACTCATTACTACTATAACTATTGCTGCTGTGCTCTGTTACGAAACTTCCGTCATTATTAAAAGTAGTATCGCTTACAGATGAAATAGCATGCATGTCGGTAGGAAGATAAACATTACCAGAATTAAAATATTCATAATAATGCGAAGCCTGTTCAGTGCCCAAAACCACAATAGCTTTAATTCCAAAATTAATGCCTTTAAGTATTTCCGGTGATTGAGAATAAGGCAACGGTGTGGGGGTATAGGTGTAGGAAGTTGCCTGTTTCTTTTTGAAAGAATTATTTGAATTTTGGTATACCTCTTTCCTGATTAGATCCGCATTTCTCCAGCTCAGTGAAATTGCCGGAGGATATGGTGGGTTAGCATAGTCTCCGCCAATAATAGCCTCACCATCATAAAAATAGACGGTTTTACCGTTCTCACCGTTTTCGCCTGATAGTTCAGTTACCTTCTGGTAAGTTACAGGAAAGCCCAGTTGTGGGGTTACATTACGGTTTCCGATGGTATATACAGGGCCACATATGAGGTGGGGCCACGGACTTTGTACATATGACTCGGAGATAACACCATAGGTATCTACATTATTAGGGTACTGATTCAACTCTGCGTTCGAATACTTAAACTTTCTAATACTGGAGATTTGGCCGGGACTTATAAAATCCCTCACTCTTAGCACCCTATTTCCACCTACATTTGCAATCATGCCTTCCGGGGGTACAGTATCTTCACCAATATATAGCACGATGGAATTTTGAGTAGTCGATTCATCACATCCGGAGTCAAGAATATATTGATAGGTACCAGGTGATAAAGAATAATATCTCGCCCCTGAAGCAGTAGCACCACTTGCGGTATTCTCATGCATTATTGTCTGAACTATGCTACCATTTTCTATCTTATTTATAGTGCATGTCGCACCATACATATTATTACTGGTAAGAGCCCAACTTATATTAGCTGCATTAATCATGTGATCAACTGTGAAAACACCTGTTTCGTAACCTCCGCCACCAGTCCCTCCACCAGCACCCTCCTCACAATTGGTATTTACTAAGAGCACCTGTGTGGAGACTGGGTTATTGATAAAGTTTAAATAAGTGTGTTTTGCGAGGGAATTAAACGATACCTGGTTAGGCTCATAATCAATTTCGGTATACCCACCTGTAGGATATGATATTCTGTGTAACATACCGACAACGGAAAGGTCGTTCGGATTATTATTGTTATGCCCAATCCTACTAACTAAACCAGGTATAATTGTACTGTAATCTACATCGGTAACGTCCAATGGTGAATTTACTGCACCATTGTAATATCCCCAATGATCCATGCCGTAAGTACGGTTTGTACTCGTTATTAATGGGATAGTTTCCGGATTGCCATAATATTCAAAACCATAACTTTGATCAGGTATATTTGTTGATGGATCTAAGATAGATACCTTATCAAGCCTTAACCGGGCATTATTATTATAATTGAAACCGATGGATTTTACCATCTGATTATGTTCATCGATTATTTGGATTGAGGTTAAAGCTTTTGCCTGGGCATTATCCAAGTTTTGTATATCGTTACGTATAGTGGTCAGAAAATTGATTTTTCTTCCCTTGAAGCTTATCATTTTTAAAATGCTCTGAGAAATTGTGGTGGTTGAAGTAGACCATCTCAATGGTTCAAAACCTGAACTACAATGCCACCCCAAACCGTTATTTGTAATCTGAGAGGGCCCATATTTGAATGAGGCATTGGTATTCTGTATTGCATAGACAGCATCAATGGTATATTCAAAAGTTACCACTTCATTATTTGGCGTCACAATTTCATTTAAGCCCCAGGCTGCCGCCCCGCCAGTAGGAAAATTCCCATCAGGATCTACTACACTTGTACCACTATTTGATGTCCCAGTAGTGAAGCGGAATTTATAACCTTTCTCGTCAGTGACGAGGAAACCGCTTCCCAGTATGAACTCTATCTTAAAGGGTTCATACTTTATAAACTTAGGCGTTATGCCGTCAAAGTAGAACTTAATGATGTTTCCAAAAAGGTTCAATGAAAACACGTCTTGCTGGGTATCTGCATTTCCACTTAAGACATTCTTAATGTAAAAATATTTTTCCGTTGGATCTGACATAACTCCGTTAAGATAATTCTGCAAATTAGTCCTAGCATTCGGATCACGGAACAGCCCGCCTGGCATAAGATCATTCATACCCCTTATATCCTGCATGATATAACCTCCGGGCATGAGGTCCCAACCATGGCCCACCCAAGTGGGAATATCATCAGGTTTCATCCCAGAATTGCCATAGCTTAAGTCGATAGGGATTTTTAAGTTATCATCAATGTCCAGGGTATAAAGATTGATATTCTGACCTATCTGCCCCGTACTGTAGTTAATTGGTATATTTCCATACTTTTCAAAGGAAGCAACATTAGGCGCTATCGGGTTAACATAGTTTTTCAATTCTCGCTGGGCCTTGACATTCAATGAACCCGATAAGAATGAAAAAACTATTAAGGCCTTCAACATTTTCGCCCTATTGCAATTGAGGTATTGAGAAAAATTCTGTATTTGTGCACACAGGTTATAAAGTCCCGTGCAAACAGGGGTTATGTCCGATAAAAACATTGTTTGATGATTTTAGACTTTAAATAATAAAAATAAATTGGGTAGGAAGTGATTTTCTTGAAAAGATAATGTATGGAAAATCAAGGCGTTCAATATCGTTTTCATAAACTATCGCCTTTAAAAAACAGGCTAGATATCTCGAAAATATTAGAGTTGAAGATTTTAACTGTAGAATAGTTCTTAATCCTATTTTTGGATAAAAAGATTTTAAGTGCATTGTCGAGCGTTTATTACAAAACAAACTTAAAAATAACACCAGAGCACAACTGCACTTTTGTATTATCAAATTGTTAAAGATTTTTAACCATGGATCTAATCCAGCAGTCAACCAGGAAATTTCGCAAATAGTATCAATTCTGTTCCAAACTAAACATCTGCCCTTCATTTCAAAGGTTGCTTAAACCATTAGGCTTAATATATTCAAATCCGAAAGATTCAATCTATCTTTTTTAAGAAGCTTTTTTATTGTTAGTGTTGTGACCTGAAGAAACTGATTTACTTGACCCCTTTTCGCCAATTCTATAATAATTAGGCAATCAAAAATTTACGACAATTTAACTTTTGGTTAGACGGAGGCAACCTAACACGGATTATCCAGGTTATTGTTGCATGATACATCTATTGAAGCATTGAAGCAGAGCACATTTAAACACAAATAAATGTGTCCAGTTTGCTATTATCCATTGATCCTTATTTTAAATGCGATATTATCGTTTGGCAGATTCATCAAACCCATCGCTAAAGAACTCAGCAAGGGTGATATCCAATGCTGAGAGCACTTTCAGCAAAGATGAGAAATACAAATCTTCCCCATTCTCATAGCGCCAGAGCTGCGTACGGTTGAGGTCATGTTTAAAAGCAAATTTTTCATAATTCCGTTCCCCTTTCGCTTCCCTAAGAGAACGAATTCGTGCACCAACCAGTTTCAAAACTTGCTTCGCGTTTTCGTTATCCTCTTCGTTTTTGGCTCTACTCATAATGTAAAGTAAACCAAAATGATGCGCGAGAGGTACTTCCAGAAAGAAACAGCGTAACAGATACATCTTATTAGAAACAAAATTCTTATCTTTATAAAACTTCAGATATTAAAAAATATATGGAACAGGAGGAATTATTACAGACCCCAATTGACAGACTTGGTTTTAGTACCGAATTCTGTAAAACTTGTAGTTCAATGCATTTCAGCACACTAAAAGACATTACATCTATTGTGCCTGAACGACTGATAAATAAAGAGGGGTTTAGCTATAACTGGCTGGGGGAACTCAGCTCATACTTAGATAAGAGAGGGCTATTGTATTTATTGCAACGGCCATAGGAAAAAAATTACGGTTGATCCGCTGAACCATCCGCAGCAAAAGGTCCCGCACGCGTGCGGCGGTATGTTGGTCAATGCTATAAAATTCTTTGCTAAGGCTTCCGGGAGAAATAACAGCTTGTCTTTTACTTTGATAGTGACTCGCAAAAAATTTAAAAATGAACTGAAGATTTTGAGTGGCGAAAACACTTTCTTCATACAGTAAACGAATCAGGCAGGACAGGTGAGCTACTGACATTTCCAATGGTATTTTGGGAACAACAACTTCACTTCCCTTACTCAAAGACTTTTCTGTTATTAGAATTTCTTCTGTCAACCAGTTTACGATCATGGTCTTTATCGATGGCCACGAGGGGTCATACGCTAGGTTTTTCAATTCAGGAGATGATATAACTGCTACTTTCTGTTCAAGGAAATAATTAAGTCTTTCGTGGGTATCTCTAAGATCCCCTAAAACATTCCCGATTGTATCCCGGTAATAGACAAAAAAAGACAGGTTATTAAAATTTGAACGAATAAGTAAAGAAACCAGTGATATTTCTGCATTATCCGAATCATAATCGAGTGAACCTAATTGATGAATAATACATTTGAAATAATGTAATGATCGAAAGGTAAATTTTACTTTTCCAATATTCTCGGACATTACATTGAACCATTTTAAGAGGCAATCCATCAGAGAAGCATCTAAATCGAGTGACTTAAGCGTTTTCTGGATACCACAAATATCTCCGGTAAGTTGGGAAACTAACCGTTGATGATAAGCTAGTGGAGACACCCCATCTTCATTGAAATAACTGGAATAGTATTTTCGCAGATGGTCTATGAGCGCTAAAAGTTCATTTTGAGAGACGGTATATTTTTCAGTTTTGGGAAAGCTAGATAAGTTGCTAGAAACGTTAGTTATAACGTCGAGATGATAATGAAAATAACGCACCAGGCTACTCTCTGGCGTATTGGAAAATATCGCTTCCTCCCATGCTTTATGGATTTGACCAAAGTGAGTTTGAAGATCGATTTGGGCTATTCTACTGCTGTCGGAATATTCTTGCTCAATCAAAATTCCTTCTATATCCTTCAGTTCATTCTTAAGCATAGCGAAAAGATTTTCCTGGTGCGTTATTCATATTTTCATCTACTGGTTGAAAATATGGGTACTTGTAATGATTGAAGTCGTCACCGTAGTAGTATCAGTATCCAATCGTTGTCCAACCTTTTTCGAGGATTCATAGTGCGCAAAAATTTGCTTGCTTTTTTGCGGAAGTTTCATTGATTTCATCATAATTTTAATTTTTAATGTTAATTTAAGAGTCTATGGATTATTTAAATAATTTATTACAGATTCGGGCTATTTCGAAGGTGAAACAATTATTGTCATGGTAAATTTGATCAATTTAAATTTCGGTAAGCAAACTCGAAAGGCAATCATAATCCATATTTCATGCTGGATGCTGTTTGTTGCGTATGAGCTGTTTTTGGTATATTACCAAATTGGATCCTTGGAAAATCCTCTCGTATATTTTATCTTTTATACAATAAATATCGCGCTTTTTTATGCTTGTGTTTACGTCTTGAGTTACGCTTTAGAAGGAACGCGGATCGATTATATCCGAGCATTTTCAGCATATCTCGGTCTATTTATTCTTTTCTTAATTATGAAAGGATTAGCCGATTATTTACTTGGAAATCCCCAACCTGCTTTCCGCAGTCCTTATGTATATATGAAACAATTTCTACCCCGTAACATTGCACGGGCCGGATACTTCACTTTGCTAGCTATATTTTATTGTTCGGCAAAGTATGTTGCTCATTATAAAAGACAAGCTTTGGAAGCTGAAAAGCGACAATTAATCATTGAAAAGGATAACGCAGAGTTAGAAGCCCAGATCACCAGATCTCGAAACATCTACCTGCAACAGCAAATCAATCCACACATGCTTTTCAACGCGCTTAATTTCATATACAACAGTGCGCAAAAATATTCTGATGATGCCGCTAACTGCATTTGGCTCCTATCTGAGATCATGCGTTTCAGCCTCGAAGAAGCAGGTCCGGACGGAAAAATCAAACTCGATAGAGAAGTTGAACAGATTGAAAACCTCATCTCGATCAACCGCTACCGGTTTAAAGAACCTTTATATCTCAAGCTAGAAATGGATGGCAATTTCAGTCGTCATAAAATAATTCCACTGATAATGCTAACACTTACAGAAAACCTATTTAAGCATGGCAACCTGACTGAAGTTAGTTCTCCGGCAATACTGAAATTGACAACAGATGAAAGCGGACACCTCACTTTTTACAGCAGGAATTTAAAAAAGTCAAAGAACGGACATCCCCGTCAGCGAAAAGCACTGGGCCTGCAAAATATCCGGCTTCGCATGGATTCATTTTATAAAGGCAACTATAAGCTGGAAATCAATGAGCCTGGCGAATTTTACGAACTCACTTTAACCCTTAAATTATGAGCTTAACCTGCTATATCATTGACGATGAATACCATTCCATTGAAGTACTCGTTAAGTACGTTAATCAAACCCCAGGCCTGGAACTGGCTGGAAGTTCTACTAATCCGCTTTTGGCGCTGGAAGAGCTCTGCAATATCCCAACTCCGGATATTGTTCTTTTAGATGTCGATATGCCCGAACTCAATGGCCTTGAGGTTGCAGACCTCATTGGTTCAGCATCTAACATTATGTTCACAACTTCCTACCGCGAGTACGCGCCCGAGGCATTCGAAAAAGATGCAGTCGATTACCTCCTTAAACCCATCAATTACGCCAGGTTTTTAAAGGCAGTTACCAAAGTGCGTTCAAATCTTACCATCCAGGCAAATCAAACCACTGCTAGCCCCTTCTTTTTCGTCAAGAGCAATATCAAAGGAAAATTTAACCGGATCACCATCGCGGATATCCTTTATATTGAAAACATAGGCAACTACATCATTATTCACATGAATGATGAAAAAGTGACTACTTACCTTACCCTTGCGGAAGTCCTTTCCAAATTGCCTGCTGAGGGTTTTTCCAGGATCCATCAGTCTTACATCGTCAACCATGCAGCTATCCATTCGTTAGAATACGCCCAGGTAAGACTAAGCGGCGAGGTGAGTATTCCAATTGGAGGGACTTACCGCACCGCCTTCCGGGAAAAAATCCAGCCAGCTTTACTTATCAGTAAAAGAGACAAAAATGATCACTAGACTGAAGACTTTTCGCGTGCCAGACGTGAGCCGGCATACTTTTGCAGGCAATAGTAAACGAGCAATTCCTGTTGCCTTTGCCTGACGGAAAAAGTCCTGTTCAGTTGCATATGCACAAGGTCTGCCAATAGCTCCATTCTTTTATCTTTTGAAAAGCTTATGGTAAGCCCGTTTAACACTGACATTTGATTTAACAGTGGCGAAAGATGTTTTGATAATTCTTTACTTTCCAATAGGTCCGCTATCAACAATTTATTCTCCCGGTATTTCTCATCCATTGCGACCTTCAGCGATTTATCTGCCCTGAACTCCGCCATAAACTGATCGGTCACTTTACCAAGGTAATCATGGGAATCAGCTAAAGATGGAAAAAAGCAGCTGATCATGCGATAGGCAGCTAGTAAGGCCAGTTCAAACTCGTTAAGTCGTATGGAGTTTTTCCCTTTTAAAGTTAACGCAAGGACAGTTAGACGGCTTCCCGCGCAGAAAAGTTCCTCAACATGTGAAATGAGACCCGCACCATAGCGTTCGATTTCTCTCCTATAGGTATCTCCCTTGAAATCCCTGATGAGCTTGTCATACCCGGATGATTCGATCTTTTTACGCAAAGCGACGAGTATCGCCCCAAGATCACTTTCATCAGCCTGTATGCGCAGGCGCAGGTGATAGCCATTTTCGGTATAGCGAATAAAAAACCATTTTTTGATCCGCTTTTTCTGCCCTTTAATAAACGGCAAAACCACCTTGCTCAGGATTTCATCCGAAGCTCGCGGAATGCAAAAAATTTTAAGGTAAAGCCAGTTACTCCCCATTAAAAAGTCGCGTTGCTTTTCAACATAAACAGTATTACTTTCCTTTTTTGATGCTTTATAAATATTATTCTCATGGGCAAGAAAAGCAATCATTTGCCCTGCAAGTGGCTTTTTACCGGACAGGACGGAACGGTCAGGCAATAAATATTCCTGAATGGTTATCCGCTTTAAGCCGTCAATACACTGCAGAAACAACCTTGCCTCAGCGGTATTGGCCAGATCAAAAACCAGCTGCTGGTCTGTTGCCCCTATCGTGATGTGCCGGGGCAGGTGGTACGTTTTGCGAAACCCATCCAGGGCTTTAATTGCATCAGCGTTGTCCCCAACCGTTAAAGGCGCTATCTCTGATTCTTTAAAATTCCATTTTGCCAGACAGAGGACCACCCTTCCATAGCAAACCCGTGGATAAAAAGTAAGGCCCGGAAAAAAATTTTCCAGGCTAAATGAAAGTCCCACCTGTACTCCCTGGAATTGCAGGTCGCACAAAAGCCGGAAAACCGGCGAATGGTTATTTCGAAAGTTATAAGCTGTCGCCAAACGGGGAATTACTCTTTTCCTCAGTTTCGACGACTCCAATATCAGTTCATCCCCTTGAAGAGAAAGCGTGAGTTCGCCTGGCAGTACCAGTTTTTCAGCCGGCTGCGAAGGAAATACATTCAGGGGTATCTCGCAAGAATAAATGGGCTTGCGACGATTGATGTTGTCAACGTGACTATCAGACTGCTGGGCAATGTCGGCAAAAACAACTTCCGGGTTTGAGGCACTTTCCATTGCGGCAAGTTCGCGGCAAAACTGATGTACCGCATCACTAAAGCAGGAGAACCTTCCAATCAGCGAGGTGGCAGTTACCCCGCCCGAACTTTCGATGATCAGGTGCTCACCCGTCGAGCGGTACATGAGCGCCTGCGTCTGGGGTAAAGGCAATACTGCCTTTTTATGATTTTCAAGTTTAATCACATCATCTTCAATGATCTGAAGGGGCGACCAGGGATCGCGAAGGGTGTCCCCTATCCAGAGTTTTAAGATAAACTGTTGAGAAGCATGCCAACCAAGGGTCCTGTTTTCTTCATCAGGTTTAGGGAAAGGGATATTTTCCAGGATATCCTGGTCAGGCATAGCAGGTTCCATCTCACCATAATGCAGTCCTGCGTCGGGATCTAATGCCAGCAGCAAAGGCACAGTCTCCTGATCAAAGCGGGAACGAAAGTCCCGGGTGAAACGGGATAGGTCTTCAGGCTGCTCAGTAGCTGACAATAACTGCATCATGTGTACTGCTCTGGAGAGTTCTTCCTGTACAGCACTGTCCGGTCCCCCGGCCATATCAGGCCTTTCCATGGCCGCATAAAATGGCTGGACTAAAGGCTTATCTTCCCTTACAATTTTGCCGATATCCCTGGCCAAAGCGGAAAGGGACGGCTCACCCGATAGCGGAATCACCGTGTTATTTGTCCAGAAATCATTCCAGCCAGGTAAGTCAGAGAAGCGCTCAATGACTTCATTACTGATTACTTTGCCTTGGGTGCCATTGAAAACCGCTCCGGCATCAAGCAAAAACCGGATGTATTCTTCGGCTTCTTCTGCTGAACATTCAGCATGCTGCATAATCCAGCTCAGCACTAATTTTTTTGAAACCTTTTTAGACGATAAAAACGAAAACAGCTGTATATTGAATTTTACGGCTGCAATCCCTTCCAGAGAAAAGTTAAACCGGCCCTTATCATCGATAGATGATTTGGTATAGCGGAAAACGTCATTAAACCGGTAAAGCGCAGGATTGACCATTAATCTGTCTGACTGATCCGCCTCCGCCCTGCTATGCAATTTTCTCAAAAATTTCTGGTCAGGCAATAAATGAAGGATGGACTCATCGCTTCCGGTAAGCCTGACCTGACCGCCGCTTCCCCATTGGAGTAAGGTGAAGGAAGAAAAGCTTCCAAAAGGGGTTGGCCGGAAGCACATCCGGTTATAATATTTATAAAGGGTATGTTTTTCCTTCTCCGATAGTTTATCAAAATCAAATGCCTTTTTTTCAAGTAAAGCATAAAACCCTGCGCTCGCCAAAAATACTGCATTGCGAAAAGCCTGCTCCTGCAACACCTCCGGCAACCGCGAAAGATCATAACCGCTAAAGCTATAATAGGGGGCCCTTAAAAATACCTGTGGTAAAAACCGGTAAACCATAGACTTACTTTCTTTCATCTCTTCTTCGCTTAAAAGGGTATACTACCCATCTCATACTGTTTTAACTTTTCTAATCCCCGTTAATTTGTTTCATAATTCTTCTACCATGAAAGCAATTTTTAAATCAACCGTTCCACCGCTGCTTGTACTGTTATTTACTTATGCTGCTTTAAGTAAACTCTTCACTTTTTCAGCTTTTGACCAACAGCTACACAACCAGGCTTTTCCAGGCTGGCTTGCAGATTTTCTACTGTATTTTCTGATCCCAGCAGAAATTATTACCGCACTGTTGCTATGTTTCAAAAGGACAGTACTCATTGGTTTGCTGGTTTCAACTGTACTTCTGCTCGCCTTCACCGCCTATATCTCGCTGGTGCTGGCAGACTATTTCAGCAAGGCGCCCTGTAGCTGCGGCGGAGTATTAAAATCGCTCGGATGGAAATCGCACCTCATTTTTAACCTCGTATTCACCGCATTAACGATAACTAGCTTAACTATTCACCTAAAGCAGGAGGTTCGTGACAAAGAGTAACCAGCATAAACGGATACCGGTCCTATCCAATCCAGAAAAAATCAACCGATCGCCAGACCACCCAACCAGATCGACTTCATTTATCCTCCAAAAAACGGAGATTATTTAAAACTAAATACCATGTTAAAAAAATTAAACCTTGGCCTTGCAGCCCTTGTATTAGGGTTCGGCCTTATCGCCTCACAAAGTGCATTCACTAACAAAAAAACTACTTACTACCATTACAAAACCACCAATGGTCCTGTTGACCAGACCAGTTCGTGGGAACCTGCAGGAAGCCCTACTGCATTTGAATGTAGCGGGGATCCAGAAGTACCTTGTACGATTGGCATCGAAACTTCGCTGTCTACCTACCTTTCAGGTAAAGACAACCAGGCAGTGCTGGACTCTCAAGAATTGATTTCTGCCAGAGAGCAGTAACACTAATCAATGGTGCAGGTTACTGCTGCACCATTGCATTTAAGGATTTTGGGGCAGACCTGCCACCTCAATCACACGCTCGGGGATTGGAAGGGCAAAGCCCGTACTGTTAGCCTTAAGCTGGTAGATCACACCTTTGTAGCTCCTGCTAAAAGAAATACCCGCATTCTCCATATTCAGCCTTTTTACATCTACCCACCTGAGCCCCCTGAGCAGCAGTTCTTTTCTCCGCTCAAGCAGGATATCTGCCAGCAACGCCTGCTGGTCATTCCCTACCCGGTCAATGAAAGTGTTCTTTTTATACCTGCTACGCAGCAAACGGTTCAAATCAGCCAGTGCTTCTGAAAGCCTGCCAGCCCTAGCCAGGCATTCGCTCCTGATCAGCAGTACCTCATTCACAGCCACCCCACTAAAGAAATTGGAGTTTCCTTCATAGCTTCCCTTAAAGCCATAGGTCCCGTTTTTGTTGTCGCTAAAAAAGACAGCTTTTCGCAAATCGTTTGCCTCATACAGCGCATATAGCGCAGGATTGATCTTTCCCCTTGCATTGTTCAGCATTGGAGAAGTAAAGTAACTGTCCTGCAATACCTCAACATTAAATTGGCCAATGGGATAACTTGCTGCTGCATTCAAACTATTATAATCCAGCAAATCAGCTTTTAATGATAAACAGGAATCAGCATACATCTTTGCCAGCTCGTATTTTCTCATCGATAAGTAAACCCACGCGAGCAGGCCATAGGCCGCAGGCTTCGAGGGCCGCATCACATGTACCGCTTTAAAGGGAAGCGCCTGAACTGCCCTTTGCAGATCGGAGACCACTTGCGCATAACCTTGCGCAACAGTTGCCCGCACCGAAGGCACATTAAAGTCAGACCCCAGCCTGAGTGGTACCCCAAAATCTGAGGGCGACTGTTCACCATAGGCATTACCCCATATATAAAGTCCCCGGAGATGGTTTTTCGCCCGGATGAAATAAGCCTGCCCGCTAACATTGTCCCATTCGGCCGCATTACCGGCAGTTTTGCCAATTTTAGCGATAGCCTCTAAAACGACATTGGTACGGTTAATCGCCCTGTAATTATAAAACCATTCATTACCGTCCTGCAAAAAGATATTACTGCGCTGCCAGGTATACATATTGCGCTCATTTTCAGGCCTGGCACCTAAATCTGCATCGTTCAGGTATACATCATCCGTGCTGATCTCTGCCGCATTCCCGTCTACATAATTCAGCACCTGGTACTGATCCAGCAAAGCCTGCAGGTCAACCAGCGTTTCAGGTATGGCCTGGTTCTGGTTAGACTTCTCGTCCAAAAACTTCTTGCATGAGGTGCAAAACAAAAGCACCACCATGCTTAAACATATTAACTTTTTCATATCGCTTAAGATTATAAAGATGATCTAAAACCAAATGCAATGCTTTTTGCATCCGGTATACCGTTAAAGTCCGGATCAATGTGCTCCTTGTTTGCCCGCCAGATGATCCCCAGATTACTCGCCACCACAAACACCTGAAACTTGGAAAAGCCTGCTTTCTTTCCACCGGGCAGCTTAACGTCATAGCCTAAGTTCACATACTGCATGCGGATATGGTCCCCTTTAAGTACATTAACCTCCGACCCCCAGTAAAACTCATCCCTGAGGTCCGAGTTGGGATAAACCAGACTTGGCACATTGGTCCGCAGTTCATCACCCGGTTTTTGCCACCGATTTGCATAATCAGCCGTTCCTTCCCTGCCTATCATGAGTGAGCCATAATCGAGCACATTTTTCCTGAAATAATACCCGAGCTTAAAGCTTATCCTGAAACTGAGGGTCAAACCGCTATAAGCGAAACTATTACCCAACCCACCGGTAAATATGGGGAGCGCGGTACCATGGTATACCATATCCTCGAATTTAAGCGAGCTGCCCATTAGCGCATTGTAATCTTTACTCACCCCTCCGTTCAATATCCCCTGCGGATCTCCTGTAGCAGGATCCAGTCCTGCCCATTTGAAAGAAATCATTCCGTAAAGCGGATATCCCACAAGCCCGGTATAGGAAACATTCCCGTTCAGCCTTCCCCTGCCATTAAAAGTGCTGTTGTAATTCTTAATCACCTTATCCTTATAATAATTCAAAAAGAAATCCGAAGACCAGCTGAACCTGCCCGTAATATTGCGGCTGCTGAGTTCCAGGTCCAGCCCATCCCCCGATATCACGCCTGAATTCTTCACCAGCGTAGCACCCACCCCTGCCGTCAAGTCTATCGGGGTCAGCGCCAAAAGGTCAACAGATTTTTTGCGGTAATATTCCAGGCTGCCCTTTATCCTGTTTCCACGTAAAGCAAAGTCGAGCCCCGCATTGAACATAAACACACGCTCCCACTTTAGTTCCGGATTGGCATAATTACTAAACAGCGCATAAGGGCTTTGGGTAAATACAGAATTGAAGCCCGAATAGGTAATCGTGGTCACAGCTGTTGTGCTTGGGTCAGTGTTTCCGCTTGCCCCAAAAGTTGTCCTGAGTTTCAAAAAGGGAAGCAGGCCTCCTCCCCAGAATTTTTCTTTTGAAATATCCCACGCAAACCCGGACGAAAACAAAGGGTTCCATTTATCATTGGTATTCAGGCCATACAGATTGGATGCATCCCGCCTCCCGCTTAATGAAAGCGTATAACGGTCATCAAAGGTATAGGCCAGATTAGCAAACATGGAAACATAACGGTTCAGCGTTCTTCCCAAACCATCCCTGTTGGGCACATTTTGGGTATTTCCGGTAACAAATGTTTTAACGGGGTTCAGATAATCTACAACCGAAGTACTTAAAGTGGACTCATTTAGCCCATATATCCGCCCTGTGCTAGTCTGAACCCCGGTGCTCCTGATCTCCCCGCCGATGATCCCCGAGAGCGAATGCCTGCCCATCACTTTATTGATATCTGCCTGCACCCTTGCATTATGCGCTGCCAGCAAGGAATAATCCTGATCCCGTATACTGCCCAGTGGTATATTCCGCTTTAGCGATCCGGAGGCATCGATGGAAGAAAACACATTCACCAGATTACGTACATAATAACTTTGCGGACTATTAATGGTTGTTATCTGCCCGTCCTGCTGCTCAAATTGGTATGTACCTGCCAGCTTTAACCATCCGGTCAGCTGATAGGCTGCCCTTAAAGATGCCAGGACATCATTCACCTTATTTACCGAACTGGAATACTTATAATCTTCCAGCGGATAATAGGACCAGTCCAAAAGCTTCCCGTTGCCAGCGGTATTAATATAGCCCGTCCTGTAATCCCTGATTACCGCAAGCGCATTCCCCTGCCCATCTGCCAACTGCGTATATGGCGGGAGGATGCCGGTGGATGAGCTGATTTGCGATGGATCGGTCTTGCCGCTCTTACTATTGGAAAGGGTCAGCATCAGGTTTCCGGTCAGAGTTAACCTGGTACCAAGCTTAAAGTTCTGCTCTGCCTTTACATTGTAACGGCTAAAAGGCGCAGCAAGCGAGCTGACATTATGATCATACCCTGCAGAAAGCAGCCAGTTTCTTTTCTCCGTGCCCGCCCCCAGCTGCAAATTGTATTGCTGCGCAGTAGCATTTTCAAAAACATAACGGTTAAGCTGCTCACGCAAATCATACCCCCTCAGCGCGTCAATCCGTGAACGCGCATCCGCCTCACTGATCAACTTGTCGCGCGCTGCAATCCGCAGCTCAACCACCTCAGACAGCGGCGGGTGCGAATTGTCCGTTTCAAAGCTGCTGTAATAGCCTTTGTCAAAAAGATAATTTTCCAGATCTATAAAATCACCGACACTAATCCTGCTCTGGTAATACTGATCAGGCTTTCCGGTCACTTTCAGATTGCCCGAAAAGGATACCTTAAGTTTATCATTAAAGCTGGCCTTTTTGGTATTGATCACAATCACCCCATTCCCTGCCCTTGCTCCCCATATCGATGCCGCAGCCGCATCACGTAAAACGGTTATGCTTTCAACATCATTGGGATTGATGTTACCCAGATCCCCCTCATAAGGAAAGTTATCCAGCACAATGAGCGGACTGCGCGGTCCCTGCAGCGTACCGATCCCGCGAATAATAATCCCATAGCCTTCACCCCCATTACTCTTACGGTCTATGCTCAGGCTACTGGTCACCCCTTCCAGCCTTGAGATAATATCGGTACCCACCTGCTCATTCAGCAGCTTACCCGATAACTTCAGAAACGACCCTGTCGCCCGCTCTTTGGGCAAGGTCTGGTAACCGGTACTCACTTCCACTGTTCCCAGCTCCTGGTCCTTTCCGGTAAGCACTACTGAAAACAAACCTGCAAAAGGTACAACCACCACGGTATCCAGCCTTCTAAAGTTCATCGCCGAAAACGACAATTTAACCCTACCTGCCTTTAGTCCCAAGGCAAACGATCCATCATCTCCGGTCAACACCTGGCTACCGGCCCCGGCTTTTACCACTACCCCTGCAATCCCTTTCCCTGTTCCATCCACCACCAATCCTTTCAAAGCATCCTGCGCCCTCACCCCTGAAATAGACAGGAGCAAAACAAAAACTAAAATAATTCTGCCCATAACTAATCCTTTGGCTCCTTAAACCGCTTTAGTTTACTCACCGTCTGCACATGCTTACGGTTACGCTCCAACATCATCACCACATTTTCTTCTGTCAAAAAATCACTTGAAGTAATCCCTTCCACCTCCCCACCGATTATCCAGACATAATGCGGGATAGCCCGGTGCGGAAAAGCCTTCAAAAACAGTTCATCCTCCACCACAAAAGGCAGACTCATCTCAGCCAAAGCCCCATCCGGTCCAGCCTTTGAAATAAGCGAGGTGGCCGTATCACCAGTCCCCAATGAATTCACCAGTAAAACTTTAAGATCATCAGGATACTTTTCCTGCATTTTCTCCAAAAGCGGAAACTTTTTCAGGCAGGAGCCACACCAGCTCGCCCAGAAATCAATAACAATCAGCTTATTAAAATCGCCCGAAAGCGAAGCAACTGACAGCTTTCCCCCTTTAAGCACCTTACTCTCTAAAGTAAAAAGCGTACGCGGCAGCTTAGCACCGACATATAGCGGGGCGATAGAATCCACTCGCTTGACTTGAGCCCATAGCCCAGTACACATACTGCAAAGCAGCAATAAAACACAATAAATATTTTTTTTCATGATTAGTTTAGTTAACAGGTACATCAGTGATCACATCAGCTATCCAGGTTTCCCAAAGCTGAAAAACCACCACAAAACATTATTATCCTTGGCATAAACCCCAAAAAAAAGGCATAGCAATAGCAGGAAGCATAATTTTAGCTTCATTTTGATTGATTAAAAACATAAAAAATAATTAAAAATAGAACCGTAAAGCCCGCCTCTGCACTATCACCTAAACCCTCACTCCCTCAACCTTACCCTCCTGCATCAGCGTCCGCACCGCCACGACCAGTTCGATCAAACCATCAAACACCTCACCAACCTCCTGCTCACCAACACCAAGATGCAGAAAACCCTTTCGATCACTCAACGCGTAACTCTGAAACGACTCCAGCAACACCAGCTTCACCTTATCGGCACTATACTTACCATAAAATAATTCCAGCACCTGTTGAGCTGATTTTGAAGAAGGCTTGCCAAGATTATCACCAGATGAAGTCATAAATAAATGTTTAGAGAGAAATATATCAATTGATTAAAACCAAAGCAAAGCTTGGTTTTAATAATCTGGTTGTATTAGTTTGGTTAAAGTTGATTGATAAAAGGCAATAGCCGGAATAAACTCCCAAGCCCACACTACAATTTGCCACTGCCCCCTCACAGACGCTAGCAGGTATTCCAGCCAAAAAGTTCTGCATCATACTCACCCCCTACGACAAACCCCTTATATTTTTTTAGAAATAAAAAGAAAACCTAATCCTCATACCAAGAGCACAAAAGCAAAAGCATAAAAACAAAAAAACAGGGCAGGCTGCATTATCAAAGAACCTGTAAGAATCATTAACCATTTAGGTCCCTGCCTGCCCTGCCACCCCTCAAACGGGATTCTTTGGCTTTAACGCGTAAAGCCTGTCAAAACGGTACTTTTCATTTGGGCCCATACGCTCCGGTTTATATTTATGTTAGAAAAAAAGAGGTAAAAACCAGCCCCCTCCACATAAAAACATGCGGATACGGTAAACCGTATTGCGTATTAGAAAAAAGATACCTACCTTGGGAATGCGAATAACCATAGTAATGCACCCTTGCCTAAACAGCAATAAAGGGCTGGCACCAAGCTAAATTAACCCACCGGGAATCAGTGCGCTCTCTCACACAAACCCCTGTTTTCTTTGGGCTATTTTATACTCGGAAAAATCCAGCACGCATTACGACGGAGAACAAATAACGTTCTTTAAAAAGAGTTTAAGGGAAAACCGAACTACCCCTTCCCTGAAGTGGTACAAATTGATGGCGCGTAATTTTTTCGTTTTCATAAACGGTTAATTTTTATGTAAAACGATGCGGACTCAACAAAAGCAGCAGGAAACCAGATTGGTTAAAAGCCAATAAGGCGCACCTCTTCACTTTTGCCATGGTTCCGCCAGAACCGCTTTTCATCTAAGATAAAAAGTTACCCAAAAGTTTACGAGGTACGCCCTACTGGATTATACAAAAGTATAATAATTCCAGTATATAGGCGAACACCCGGTCAACTCGCGGTAAATCTGGCGGATTTTGGACGAGTAACATCGTTAAAGCTGGAAAACCAGCTCTATGTTTCGCATTATGATAATACAATAATAGTAAAAGTTTTTCATTAAACGTCAAACTTTTTTAAAATATTTTTTTTATAAAATGAAAAATATCAACCGTTTAGCTGAAGTGTTTAAAGAGAAAGACGTTTACAACAGGGATATTGCAAAGCAGCTAAATAAATCGGAAGAAACCATCTCAAGATGGGTAAATAACCACAGGCAACCATCGTTAAATGATTTAGATGAGATTGCAAACTATCTCAAAGTAGATATAAGAGATTTGCTTCATCCGAGCGACTGGAGTGATAGTAAAGTTGAAGGATTTAAGAAAAGTAAATAACACCGGAACGGTGAAAGAAATAGGGTGTTCGTTTGAGTGGTTGAGAACTAAGTATGGAAAAACAAGCTCCCCACTATTGTTTAATTGATCGGGTGTGCCATGATAAGGTGACTGCAGGTTTGATGGCTTGAGAAGAAGTTAGTTTGGCAGCCTAACAAAGATAGGGAGGACCAGAGTAAATATGATGTTGATAAAAATATCAAAGGAAAGTGAAAGATTTATCTAGTTGAATTTTATGAGTAATACGATAATTACCATCTTATTTTTAAGTATTTTCTGGGCCATCTATATTACTTATAGACAGGATGCGACATTCAAAAAATTTCTAAAAGGTATTTTAAAATGCTTTTTGAGAATCCTTTTTAATGATAAAGACGAAAGAATCATCATTGCGGCGTTTGATGCAAATTATTTGCATCAAAAATATTGGCTTATCAACAATGTAGCTATTCCCTTAATAATACTCTACCTTCCTTACGTATTCACTTTGATAAATGAGGACTTTGGGTCTATCATATTTCATAAAACATTTCAAAATCTCACACTTACTGGATCACTAACAATGCTCGGAATAAACGTGATGAGGGCTAATCTAACGTCTGTTAGTGTGTATTTCGGTGAAAGTGACCCCTCTGTTTCGGGCCAAACTGGCCACCAATTTGATTACCGGATGATGCACATCTAAGTTCCTTTCCCTCTGAACAAATATACACTTCGGATCCAAATCCATTTTCCTCAGGACTTTTCGGTTTAATCTATCTTACTGCCGGATTGATCCTCAATTCAGACCTTTTTAGCGATCAAAATCCATTCGCAGGTAATGGAACGCGTAAAAAAACGTCATACCCCCTTCAAAACAGCGAACTGACCGTAGTCCATCCCAAATAGTAGATATGCTCCCAGGAGCCTTTATTTTATGCAGAAATTGAAAAATTATTCCCGAAAGCCAGTTGCGAACAAAGCTGATCAAAAGATCAGAACGGCCAGTTTGCCCCGAAACAGGTGGTCACTTTAAAGCGAAATGGGGTGACAGTTTAAATGCGGAACGGCTGGCCATTTTTGCCGAAATGCCCAGCTAATGTTCGTTAGAAATTAATGAACCTTGCGAATCTAATTTTCTCTTCTGCTGATATATTTAAGATTATTTCGGTAGACAATCAGACTGCTCAGATAAATATATACGTTCAAAGCCGGCAGAAAATATGTTTATGTCCGAATTGCTGTGAGCCGTCCGCCAAATTACATAGTTATTACACTAGGAAATTTAATGACTTGCCCACCTTTGGAAAGTCTTGCAGGATCTTTCTGAAATCCCGTAAATATTATTGTCTAACGGACGAGTGTCCACTTAAAATTTTTACAGAACGCTATGAAAATCATTTCCAACCATGCAAGCGGACAACAAAGCGTCTGGAAGATAAACTATTTAATACTGCTTTAGAATTGGGTGGCAAACCTGCAGAAAGAATATGTTGTTATTTTTCAATACCAGTCAGCGATACTACTTTGCTGAGACTTATCAATAGAGCTCCTTTACCTGCCCCAGGTGTTTTTACAGCTATAGGCGTTGATGATTGGGCCTACAAAAAGCGTGAAAGATATGGCAGCATTCTGGTAGATTTAACAACAAGAAGAGTTGTCGATTTGCTACCCGACAGAGAAGAAGAGAGTTTAATTACCTGGTTAGAGAAACAGCCAAAACTTGAAGTAATAACTAGGGATCGTTATGGCAAATACAAGCGTGCGGCGACTAAAGGTGCACCTCAGGCGATACAGGTGACCGATCGCTGGCATTTGCTAAAAAACCTCGGTGAGGCGCTCACCAAAATGATGACCAGTGAATATGCCAAATTAACTAGGTCATTAGCGCCGAGGATTGAGGAAAGCCTAGTGGAAATACCTGACGAATTACCTATAAGAGAAAAAGAATTGGCCACAACGGGGATTATAAGGCGACGGTTTGATGAGATGAAGAAATTACAGGCAGAAGGTTTATCAATAAAGGCAATTGCAAGACAATTGGGCATGCATAGGGAAACCGTTAGAAAATACATGTTGACGGAAAATTTAGTCCGTAAATCCTACAAAGACAGGGGGATGATCGAGAACTACTTCAATTATATTAAAAAGCGAATGGAAGAAGATGATGGACTTTATTTGAAAACATTATGGAGTGAGTTACGGCAAATGGGTTATCCAGGAGGGTACAGCACACTCTCTGAAGCCTTAGCTTATTATGGCATTCGCATCGGAAAAAAAGCCAGGAATCCAAAAACGCCACAGCACTCAGGCTCATTCTTTAAGCCTTCTAATGCTGCAATGCTATTCCTGACCTCGGAAAACAGGCTTACCGCAACGCAGAAAAAGCTAATAGACAAATTATGTAAATCATCATGTGGCTTAGAACACGCCTTGGTATTGGTAAGAGATTTCCGAAACCTTATGGAAAACAAGTTGGGAAATCAACTCCAGGGCTGGATAGAGAATGTACTGCACTCAGGGATTAGCGAGATGGCAACTTTTGCGAATGGTCTGTTAAGGGATTATCAGTCTATCAAAAACGCGATCAGCTTGCCTTGGAGCAATGGCCCAGTAGAAGGCAATGTAAATAAGCTAAAGACTATCAAACGGCAAATGTATGGCAGGGCCAGCTTTGATTTGCTCAGAAAAAGATTAGTGCTGAAACCCACATAACCACCAAAAGTGGGGAAGAACCTCAAAGTGCCCCCGTTTCGGCCAAACTGTCACCAATTTGATTATTGGATGATGCGCATCTAAGTTCTTTTCCTTCTGAACCAATACATTTTGGTTCCAAATTCATTTTCCTCAGAACATTGCGGTTTCAATCCTACTGTCAGATTTGATACAGATTTGCTGTTTCATTCTTGCTTCCTAAAGAGACCCTCATTATCAAAAGATTGCAAGCATACATTACCATAAATTCACTTAAGTAAAATAGTATGGAACTCGTTAAAACGCCATATATGTTCTACGATTATAAGGATAGAAATTATTAGCACTTTGAATTAATTCTCCAATATCTACCGAAGGAGCATGTCGTAATTCAAATCTGCTTATAAAATAACCAATAGGCGAAGAAAACATATTCCCCTTAACCAGTTCCGGGGTATAATATATATTCAAACTATACATTGGCAACATCCTCCATTCTGCATTTTCTCTGATACGCAATAACTCTCCAATATATATAGACAGAAAGTAGTACAAATCCTTAGTGATTTTTTTTGATCTCAATTTAACATTTACAGCTGCCGAAAGATCTTCAAGATACTTTGGATCATCTTTTATTTCAACATTGAATTTGAGCAAGTCTGAAAGTTTCGAACAATAGTATGGCATTGAATCTGGAAGATGTGTCATTCGCTCTTTTTCTCCTTCCCAAAAAGATCCATCTCCTTTTACGGGATAAACGCCTGTCTTTATCATTGGCTCCAAATATTTCAGGTCGTCAAAAAATATTCCTTCTCCTAAACCTGCACCTGGAAAAAGAATACCTGTTTTATCCTTATAAATTGTCACGAAGGCTTTATTTGATTCAATTTGAAAAGAGGTATCCCTTATTGGAAATTTTTCTTCCTGAATCTTATTTAATGCGGCTGTACTCATTGCCTTAAAACCAGTGATTTGAGCTTTTGCGTCTTTCATGCAGAAAATTATAGCTAACAAAATTAGAAATTTATTTTTCATATCAAATTGATGTCTATCTTAGTGGTACTGGTTTTGTTGTTTGACCTTGTTCGAGAGCAATACCATTTCTAGCTGACAATTGAAAAGATACATTCATAGTTCCTCCAATCATTGTATACCTAGCCTTGTATTGATATATTATTATGTTGAATGCCGTAGCCGTCGCTAGCACTTTTTTTGAAATAGAAACATCTGCTGTAGTGACAAAAGTTAGTGAAGCAGCGCTCGCCCTAAATTTACCATAATTTCTATTCTCGAATGACACTGATGCTGCTAAGTTTGTAAGATGTCCTAATATTTGTCCTGTACTTGTAGAATTATAAATATTTCCGCCTTGAGCTTTTACCTCAAACCAAGCGGCATTAGGAACAACTATGTTTGGTTCATAGAAAGGTGTTTGTATAATACCATCAGCCGTTCCATCGGGAACAGTAGTCCTTGTTCCGCCCCACTTTGGATCTCGGTTACGTGCATATCCATCCTCTGCAAGCCCACTTGCATCAGCAGAGGCATGCCATGCGTTTTCAAACATATCTCCGGTTTGTTGTTCTAATCTTCCGTTACTAAAATTCGGAAAAAGACTTTTAACATATGCGAGTAAATTTGCTTTATATAAAGGTTGAGAGGTAATTGCATTTAAATAAAATTCAGATCTCCTTTCCTCCTGTTGCTCATAGCTTTCCTGGCCTGATAATCTAGAAAGTCTATCTTCGGCTTCATTGGAAGCAGATTGCATCCTTGCCCAGGATAATAATTCTGATGCGCCTGCAACTGCCCGGCCATCCGGATCAACAAACCTTAAAGGATTATTCATTACATAATTGTAAGATGACCATCCCCTATATTTATCTGCAAGCGGATCCACACTGTTCCATCTCGCTATCACCGGATCATAGAATCTTGCCCCGTAATCATACTGCATCAATCCAAGCTCTATTTGGAGCTCTTTACCGTTAAACTTATACCAGTTTTCTGGAGAGGGAACCGTTTGTCCTGATCTCGCTATCTGCAAACCAAATGGATAATAATCGGTGTTTTCGAGCACCACACCATTCTGGTCAATCAGGACTCTCGTATTGCCTAAATGATCTTTAAGAATATACTCATAAAAGTAATTCCCACCGTTTGGCCTTACCCGGCCTTCTTCAGTTTGAATAGACTCGATAGCCCCATTGTTATATTCTATACCACCAGCATATTCTCGAGTTAACCCATTAACAACCTTTTTTAATTTTACACCGTTAGAAAGCCACGAGTTAGTTATAACTTCGGTATTCTTTGTTATAACTTGGGGCAGGTTAAGATAATTATATTCAATACCAATATTTTTAGCCAGGTCTTTTTTTGTATTACCATTCTGATCATATTCATAAGTACTATTCACAAAACCCGATACACTTTGTAACTGATTACCACTATAGGTATAGCTATTAAGCCCCATAGGATTACGGCTTAAACTTGTAATATTTCCACGAACATCATAGACCAGGTTTTCATTAAAGCCCTCGTCTGATGTACCAATCTTTAATCTGTTCAGCTTATCATATACATAAGCGTAATTATGCAAGGTTGGTGACGCTGACGGGCCCCATTCCTGCCTGCTAATGTTTCCGTTATATTGTGGGACAGCAGCATCCTCATATTTCAGCCCCATATTAAATAATGGGTTTACCTGGCTCTGAAGCCAGCCCCGAGCATTGTAGGTGTATGAACTTTTGTTCAAAAAGCTACCTCCATCGTTCGTGCTGTGCAGTTCCTTGTCTTTTAACTGCCCCAACTCATTATAGGTCAATCTGGATAAGATAATAGGAGCGGCATTATTGATGCTTTCCGTGGTTTCCCTTTTCCTGCTCATGTGATCATAACGATAGGTATTCGCTATTGAGGTCGTCTGACCATGCCCAACATGGATGCGGGTGCGAGTTAACAGCTCATTTGTAAAACTGTATGTATTTACTATCCGGTCAGTTCCGCCAACATGATTTTGATTTAAGCTTTCGATAATTCTTCCTTCATCATCATAATAACTGACCGCAAGGTAGCCGGTCGTGCCATCTGTAGTATATATTTTAGTACCAGTCAGCAGTCCTCTGGTCATTGTACTTACCACACCCTGGGGCGATAATCCTGAAGCCCCAGGAAAAGTATAATTATCATAATAATTAACAAGCAGCAAACTGTTCAGAGTAAGTGGAAAGCTATTATAGTTCCCAGAGGTGGTATAACCATCCCCTTCACCGGTATGGGTTTCCCATCGAGGATTGGAACCCGAAGGAGCTGTATCCACGTTTGCCTGTATTGTGGCCCTGTAGTCTGTACCGGCAATGCTGCCTTCATGTTTATAAACACCGGTAACCACCTGTCTTCCAAATTTATCATATTTGGTAACCAGCCAGTTTTGGTCATTATGGTCCCTTTGCAGGGCATCCTGACTCATCACCACCTGATCGAATTCATTGTAAACGAGATACTCCCAGCCTTTGCCCGGCAATTTCTTCTCTATCAAGCGGTTCCTCTCGTCATAGCGGTACTGGTAAGCAATATCATCCAATTGTTGTTGGGATGGTTGTGGGAAAGTTCCTGGTGGCAAACTTTGTCCCTGGGTTCCATAATTATAAGGTGGCAGCACAAAACTCAAGTTGCCATAATCATCATAAATATAAACCGTATTCAGAATCTCTATCTGCCCATCTTTTTCATTATATATCCTTTTTAGAACAATATGATTTTCTTTATCATTGAACTCTTCTATGGTACCCGCCAAGCCATCACTCATTTGCCAGTTTTCATCTTTACTGACCGTTTTAAAAAGACTATTAACATCATAAGGAATACCATATCCTAACGTTAATTTATATGGCGCTCCACTAACAGGAACCGGCTTGTATTGTATACCTTCATTTAAACTGTTAAATGAATATGCTATTTTAACTGTGTGACCAGAAGAAAGCTGCCAAGCCTCTCCAGGGGCTGCCTGCTCAACTATCCTGTTGAATGGTGAAGATTCGAAACGACTTTCTGCCTGTGGGGAAATGATCCGGGCAATTCCGTTGGGTAACTGTGTACCTGCACTTCCTGAAGGAGCATAAAAATTCATTACTCCGGTCCCTGGATGAGTGGCATCATAGTGATAACTACCATCTCCACTATCCGGTACATAGGGAAGATACTTTTTTGATTCCCTTCCATTATCATCAAAATAAAAGGCCTGAACTATATCTTTGCTTGCATCCGGGCTGCCTTTCACTTTAACTGTTTGAAGTGGACGGCCCAATCCATCAATATATTGTACCGTTTGCATCACTTCACAGGTATTTTTACCTGCAAAACTTTCGGCAGTTAAGAAGGGTATTCTAGGAACATAGCTGATGATGTAATTTTTATTTGGAGTTAATGCAACAGACAATGGCACACAGTTTGCCAAAGGCTGAAAAATAAATGCCCTAAAATTCCCATCGGGTAAAGTACTGAAACCAGGTGAAAGTATAATACTATTTGGGTTGTAATAGGTTCCAACTGTATTGGGCTGATTTAAGGGTGCAGTTACCAAAGTTTGGCCAAAAGCACCAATATATATAAATACAGATATGATTAACAATATGACTTTTTTCATTATAGAATATGCTGGCGTTGATCTAAATAGCTTCATAATTTCCCTGTTAATTATAGCGCATTGCTTATCGTAATATCATAATTAATACCTGCCGCAAAAGTGATGGCATCTCCAGGTTTTAAATAAAAACCAGATCCATTAGAAGGCTGAACATAATATTTAAGATTACTCCCATTGTAATTTGAAACATGACGCATGCCTGCCTGATAAACACCCTGCTTAACATAAAATTGAGATTGGGTCTGCTGTCCATAAGGGAACCTTCTGGAGGAAACAACCGATTTATCTTGAATAAGATCAAAGTTTACATAATTGGGTATTACACCACCTTGATTCATAAATTGCTTTAGGGTAACCGTGGCTGTTTGAGTAGATTCACTACAATCTCCATTAGTTTCTAAATATGAAACATTACCATTTAGTAATGCATCTTCGGCAGATTCGGCAAACATGTATACTTCGCCAGGCCCATTAATTGTCCCTCCTAAGAGAATTCTATTCTGCGGTACATAACCGAACGGAGGACAATATTTGCCAAACGACTGCATAACCGGCGTACTTGATGAAAAGGCAGAGCGTGCAAGAGAAGAAACAATTCCCGTTTCTTTATATTCATAATGCATAGTTACATATCCGCTATGGTTCTTTTCAGTAATCAATCGGCCTACACCATCATAATCAAAAAATTTATTTTTTCCATTTGGTGCGGTCTGACTTGTCATTCCAAAAAACGGAGCGTAAGTAAAAGAGGAGACCATTGCATCAGGTAAGTTATTTCTAAGTAATGATAGTGTATTTCTCAACTGTTGTTCATTACTCAACGATTGCAAAGCAGTAATATCAATCAACCCAGAAACAGAATTATAGGTTGCACCACTAACTTCGGCAACAGGATATTTATTTCCATATCCCCATACATATGATTTTATTAATTTATCCTTTCCGGTAACCTGCAATAAGTTACCATATTGATCATAACTATCGAAAGTAATTTCTGTACTCAGCAGATTACCCTTTATTGATTTCTGTATGGAGACTGGCGATATAAATCCTGGGCCAACGTTAATCTGCCCAAAATTTGTTTTAGCTCTTGATAATTCTTTGCTTAGAGAATTGTTATAGACCTGTTCCTCTATTGGCACACTGATCATATTTTTTGATTTCATCTGATCATATATATCCACTCCAGCAAGGTTGTAAGGGTATTTAATGTATTTTATTATTTCGTTGCCAACAGTATTTGATGTAACAATTCTCGAGGGCTGTAAGTATAAGGCATCATCATAGTAGAACTGTTTTCGTTGAAAAAGGGTATCTGCATTGTTCACCCATTTTTCTGTTTCTTTGCTCAATAAAAGCCTTCCAACAGCAATACCATATTGTCCACTATTGTAATCATCATATCTTCCCTGATGAGTTCCACCATTTTGATAATTCGGGTCCCAATACAATGATTCCTGGCTACGTCCATTATATCCACTAACCCTATATATATTTTTAAAAAAAGAATACACTACCCTTACCTGCTCAGCCTTTTGATATTTTATATACTCAAAATTTTTACTATGGATAAGCTTGAATCTACCGTTCTCAAATTTATATTCTTCGAGGTACTTCTGTGCGCCCATTAATCCATCTGTCTGCATTAATTGGATATTAGTTCCCTGAATTACATTATTCTGTGCAGAAATATAATTAGGTTGGAATTTTTCGGGCAAATAGTATCCATAAACTGATTTGCCGGTATTTAATCCCATATCATTTTGATACTCGGTAACTTTCGTATAATAAATCGGCGCCCCCGTTGGATAATTATAGTTCATAGAGGAAGCAGGCAGGTAAGTTGTTACTTTTTCCTTTGCTAAAAAATTGAGACATCCACCATCGGAGCATGGATTTCCTAATGCATCAACAGCAGTTCCATTATAGTAAGTAATGTTTTGAGAATAATAAAACGGATTATAATTATTCCCATTACTCGCTCTCAATGGTTTATTGATATGTAGACCTATCCCATCCTCTAGTTCCCCATAACGATAATATTTCTGAGAAACCGGTTTCATGCTATCTCCATTATAATAATCGATACTATTAATCCGCAAGCCTCCTCCCATACGAACCGCCTGACTTTCAGTTCCAGATGTATAAACAGTTTCGTTATACATATTTGCTTCGTAATTAAAATCTACAAATCCACCGGTAGGATAGATAATCCGTTTTAAAATTCCCCTTTGTGCGTAATTTTTATCTGGTGTTTCAGCAATTGAACTCCCGCCAATACTAAAAGTACTTGTAATAGGTGAAAAACATCTCTGTAAGATCTTATCTATAGCCTGTACAACCTGTTGCATTGGTACGGCCGAAGTAGAGGCATTAAACGAAAAATCATTCGCTTTTTCTCTGGTCGAAGAATTAGGGTATCCCCACGCATCCTGTCCGCGTAAATGGCTGCCAAAGCAGTATTTATCTTTATAGAGAAAACTGTACCTACTAAATACTTTATTATTATTAACAACTTGTATAGAATCAAGATAATTTGTTCCGCTAAATTCTTGTCCATTATATGTTTTTGCTGCAGCTAGGTTACCTGGCTCGGTAAATGACTGAAAGAACCTATAAATACGGATCTCTTCATTATTAGCATTCAGTATTTTTATTTCCGCTAATGCACCGAAACCAAGGAATAATACTCTTCCTCCCCTAAACTGGATATCCGAAAGAGCTATCCTGTTTACTGTAGACCTTGAGTAATGTGCCGACAAGCCTAGTGATGTGTTCATAGCATAACCTTTTTTTATAAATTGGTTCTGGCTATTAATGTAAGGAATAGTTAAATTGGCAAAATTTCCAGATCCCTCGATATATCTTGGGGAATTCAGTTCAAAAAATCTTTGAAAATTTGTATTCGCAGTTAGTAAATCTTGTGTATTTGTAGGACCTGTTAAATCCACAGAGTTATAGGCATTCTGAGCACTTGTATTTCCTGTAGTACAGCGATTATCATTTGTGTAATATTCGATGTAATCACTTTTTTGATCAAATATAACACGTGAAGAAGACTGATAGCTAAATGTGATGTTTTCTGTTCTGGAGGCATTTTCAATTTTTTTACATTTCCATGTAATTATCGCATCCAAAGATGTGTTAGTACCTGAACCACTTGTTTCAAACCCTCTCTGTGCAAGATCATCCGCAGGATCAAGTATACCCTGAGTTCCAAATGTATAGATCGTTCCATCGGTATCCGTTATAATAAATTGCCTGTCATTATATTCAATCTTAATATTATCATAAGGAACAGGGACAATTACATATCCAGTTCCCCCAGTACTTGTTTTGCGAAAATAAAAAGAGCCCGCCTTGTTCATCAACTTGTAATTGAATTTATCAGGCATACCATCCATTTCGCCTGATGCGATAGCGTAATCACTCATACCAACACCAAATGGATAACCACAATCAATGCAATCTCCATATTGGCTAAAATAGGCTTTCATCTTAATATTACTAATGTAACCTTTCGTAGGATCAAAATCGTCGATACCATTAATTGCCCTACTTATCTGGATATCTGAACTCAATGACCAACCCATTCCCACACTCGTCGCCAATTCATTGATTTTGAATCCTCCGGCATGATAATTTAAGGTGATCGGCAGATTCAGACCGCCACTTTCTATCTGATATAGTGGAACAGAAATATCGGGAACTCCTGTATTTAAATTTACAGGGTAGTTGATCATCTTAGCCAACGCAGCTGCTTCAGGAGATGCAGGAACTATTTGAGGCGCCTGAGCAAGGATTTTTAAGGATGCCAAATTCATAACAAGGCATATTAAGAAAATACGGTGAAATGTTTTCATCGAGATAATAGATAATAGTAAAGTACGGATAATAAAAGAATGAATCTTAAAACAGCTGGATATAGCCCAACTTAAGTCCAGCTGGATTGAAAAGTAGAAATTGAAAAAAAATCCTTAGGTTGTTTTGTGTTAGAGATCATAGTGAGTAAACGTTAATTTGGTAAATAATTTCCTTGATTATTGCGATAAAAGGAGAAGCATATTTGGTAGCAATAAAATCCTAGTCTTTTTATTTTCCTAAAACTTTAGGGTTCACCTGTAAAGGTAAATGATAAAAACAAAAAACCTATTTTTTTGACGAACGTGTAATATCGAGTGACGAACATGCCTTTTGGATGCAGCAAAACGACCGATGACATGGGGAATGAAAAGCTAGTATTATACATTATTTGAGGTTAATTTTTAATTGGGCTAATGTCTCTTTTGTGTGAATTTATTAGAAATATTTTACACCAATGTATCGGTTTATATGACAAAACCTAATTTTCCGTCGTTCTATTCAAAAAAATTGCCCTGCGAGATTAAAAATATTCTAAAATCAGATCGTTGGTATTGACATATATGATAACAAACTGCTTTGTTGCCTATTGGCCAATAAGACAGTTATAGGATATTAGGAAATACCTAAATATATTTTAAAAAGCTATTTTTGATTAAACCTGAAAAATATCATTGCCAACTACTTCAAACTACGTGACCGATTTGATTTTACAAAAGATACGCTAAACATTGGCAATCCAATAACCTGGGCCCGGGGTCACTTCCTAAAGCATTTTTTAAAAGACTTTTGCCATACCAGAAAACCGACTGAAAGAATTCTATCTTCGCCCAAAGCGCGTGAGCGGTTGCAGCGGCATCCTCCCGCAGGGAGATACAGCGGAAGACGCGACCCTTCAGGGGCACGCCCAGAAAAAAAGTTAATCAATAATTCCAGAAAACTAAAAACAACATTACCCGCAAAAACCAAGCTGTACCATACGCACAATTTATCTCCTATCCTCAATGCTAAAGCCTAAGTTATAAACAAAACACACAACACTTAACCCAAACACTCACAACAAATTAGCCCAGGTTGTAAGCAATCTCTCCACACCACTTGAATTTACTAATATTTTTAGTAATTTTGATCTATAAAGCAACCGGGACATGATTAGAGAACTAGAGATACCAAAAAACAATGTGCTTGATACACTGGACAACCCAGGCCGTGTTTCAGGTTTTATATCTCCTGCAGAGGACTACAAGCAACGAAGATTACACATTGCACAAAGAATTGTTGGCGATCCCACCAACACCTATTACTTCGAGGCTGATGATGACCACATGCGCTACTTTGGCATAATGAAAGGGAGCATCATCGTAGTTGACAAATCCATCAAAGTAAGCTCAGGCATGCTGATCGTGTGCTGCGTGGAAGACGAATGGCTCACCCGTAAACTCCTTATAAACGGAGACAATACCTACCTGTGCATCAATGATGGTATGGAGGCCTGCATGAATATCACTGGTAAAAATATCACCGTATTTGGCGCCGTTACCTGGACTTGCCTACCCCATTCAAAGCAGAATAATGTTCGCACTGGCAGACTGTAATAACTTTTATGCAAGCTGCCACCGGTTATTCGAACCTCAATATAATGGAGTTCCTGTAATTGTACTGAGCAATAACGACGGCTGTGTGATCGCCCGTAGCAACGAGGCGAAAGCCTGTGGCATTGCCATGGGCGCACCATTCTTTAAGATCAGGGACGAAATCAAAAAGCACAACATCGCCGTGTTTAGCAGCCACTATACCCTATACGGCGATATCAGCGCAAGGGTCATGACCAACCTTGCCAGGTTTACCCCCGAGGTTGAAGTCTACAGCATCGACGAATGTTTTTTAGGCTTAAGTGGATTTGAAAACCTGAAAGATTATGGCATAGAGATCAGAGATACTGTTATCAACAACACAGGCATCCCGATCAGCGTAGGCATAGCACCAACCAAGGTGCTGGCAAAGGTTGCAAACAAAACATCAAAGAAACACAACGGCGTAATGGTACTGGAAACCCACCAGCAAATCCATGATGCACTGGGAGAATATCCTGTTGAAGATTTATGGGGGATTGGCAAACAGTTTGCGCACAAGCTTATCAAAGGTGGTATTGAAACCGCTGCACAGTTCAGGGCTTTACCCATTGACTGGGTACAAACACACATGACAATTGTCGGGGTCAGGATGTGGCGGGAGCTCTGGGGCGAGAGCTGCATCCCATTAAAAACAATACTTGAACCCAAAAAAGGGATGTGTACCAGCAGGGCATTTGGAAAGCTTACAGGCGATTATAATGAACTAAAGGAAGCAACATCCAATTACGCCGCAAGGCTCGCGGGCAAGCTCCGCAAGGAGCAATTATGCACAACCATATTATCGGTTAAACTCCTGACAAATAAGTTTATTGCCGAAGAATTGCAGGCTTATCCTTCGATCACCATACCACTTGAGCACCCAGTAAATAACACCCTCGACCTGATAAACACAGCACTTTGGGGACTAAAGAAAATTTATCTAAGGGGTTATCTGTATCAAAAGGTCGAGGTAAATGCAACCGGGCTGATACCGGAATCAGAAGTACAGCTCAACATCTTTAGTGAGTTCAAGGGCAAAAAATATGATCAGGTTTCCAGGGTGCTGGATCAACTTAACTTACATTACGGGGCAGGAACCCTGCGAATGGCCGGCGAGGGCAAAAACCAAAAGTGGTCAATGAAGCGCGAGTTCTTGCGTCCGCACTACACTACAAACTGGAACGATATTATTAAAGTAAAATGAAAGAACTACTAGCACTTATTAAAAGATATTTAGTTAAGGAAGCTTCTACCTTAAACCAAATTAACGATCAGCCAAAACCCAAACGGAGGAAGAAGTAAAACCAACTGGTAACCAAGCTTGTTATAGCTTTTAAAAGCTCAATATGTGCGCCAGATATACCTTAACTGCCGAGGAAAAAGAAATACTTAAAAACCATCCACACCAGATCCAGGGAGAGTGGGTACCTAATTACAACCTCGCCATTACACAAAAAGGACTGGTCATCACAGCAGATGAACCAGACATCATCCAGCAGATGTCATTTGGGATCGTACCCTACTTTGCTGAGGGTTTAAAACTCACCCGGGACACCTGGAACATTAAAAGTGAAACGGCAATGGAAAGCAAATTGTGGCGACCACTGCTTGTCAACCATAAAATGAAACCTGTCTGGGGCTTTGTGAGGTTTAAATGTAGTTTAATTCTTCTCTAATTTTAGTTTGACTCCAATTTCCTATTATATTTTATCTAGGAATTTGAATATCTATATATTGATTTCTCAACCTTATAAATTTTCATAAAGTCGTAAGTTATCACCCCTGCATCTAACTCCCAAAATCTCTCGTAAATTCCCGATTCCATTACCCTAATTTCAATCCCGTTTGTAAAACCAGTTTTCGTCAATTTTTTTTAACTGCTCTATTTCTTTAATCCATTCTTTATTTTTAACCGCTTTTCTGTCACGAATGAAGAATAATGATTCTAATGAATTGAAATATATCACCATATCTATACCTTGACTCCCAAATTCATGACTAATATCCCTAATATCATAAAGATCCATCAACTCAATTTTGTTCTTTACTGTTGATATTAAATGCTTTTCATATTCAGAATTATTTTTTAATAAGTCATTATTATATTTTTTGCTATTTGCCGTCAATTGATAATTACGATCATTTAAAACGTCCAAGTAAAATTCATTTTTACCTTTTACATTATAAACATTAAAAATGATAGTTTTACGTCCTCGACTTCTTATTAAACTTAAATTTTGAAATTGTTTCTCAAAGAGTTCTTTCTTTTTAAGTACTTTTTCCGGATAAGATC
>NNBT01002356.1_pt1 | contig 38944 bp, 37 predicted proteins | sample 1173831 | NCBI WGS metagenome assembly NNBT01 (sample SAMN07173936, study PRJNA388173) | plant metagenome | isolation source: symbiotic tissue sample KVJ10 | place: Norway: Troms, Kvaloya island | reverse complement strand
AGATGTGTATAAGAGCCCGGTTCGTATTTATCCGGATGCGTGCAAAAAGCCCTGTAATCTTTGTATTGGGGTAAGAGTTTTACAACGGCTTTCATTTTATCAAAATCAAGGTTGTTTAACTGATAAAAGGAACTTTGCGTACTTAAAAAGGGATCTTTAAAGGTGTGTACAAAATAATCGTATTTCCGCTGTACGGCATCGAAACGGGCATGGGGCTTCCCTTCCATTTTAATAATGTCGAATACCGCAATATTATATGGCAATGCTTTGTTCAGGATGTAGAGCAGGTCGAAATCAATTTCTTTTTCAATATCAGCATGAAAAAAAAACTGACTTGCATGTACGTGCGCATCTGTGCGGCCACAGCCATTAATGGCAATAGGCGATTTTAAGATTTTAGAAAGTGTTTGCTCAATAACTTCCTGAACGCTTTTAACCCCGGGTTGTTTTTGCCAGCCACTGTAGTATTGACCCTGATATGCAATATGGAAGAAGTATCTCATTATTTCGGTGCAATTTTACGGAAATTTTAGCAGCAGGAATATTAAATCCTATTTTTGCACGGTAAAATTTAATCATGGATTTAATAAATTGTCCCTGCGGAAGCGGCATTACCTTTCAGCATTGTTGCCAGCCTTACCATTTAAGTTTGAAAAATGCACCAACTGCCGAAGCGTTAATGCGATCGAGGTATTCGGCATTTGTGATGGCCAATGCCGGTTATCTTTACGAAACTACCCATAACAGTAAAAGAAAAAACCACTCAAAAAGCGCTTATTTAAACAGTGCAAAAAATACCAAATGGCTTAAACTCGAAATTATTTTTTCTGCTTTTGATGTGGTGGAGTTTAAAGCCTATTACCTGAATAAAAAGTTTCAGACAGAGGTATTGCACGAAAAATCCAATTTCAGGTTAGAAGATGGGCAATGGTATTATGTAGACGGGGTTTTTTACTCATAATAAAAACTCACTAATATTATCCGGCGTAATTACTTTTGTTTCTACACCATCATAAGCATCCAGAAATGTTTTTGGAAATCTTGCCTTAGCTTTTGAATTCCACTTAATTTCGTAAGCATTCATTAAACCATTCCGTTCTTCAATATAATCTATTTCTTGCTGTGCATGTGTGCGCCAAAAGTATTGGTTACAGTTAATTTGATTATAAGCAAGGAATTTGACCCTTTCACTAATCACAAAGTTTTCCCAGAGCGCGCCGATATCCTGCCTTAACATCGCCGGGCTGAATTGATTAATCACTGCGTTTCTGATCCCATTATCGTAGAAATATATTTTCCGGCTCTTTTTTAGTTCATTTCTTAAATTTCTACTTAATGATCCTAGTCTGAATACGATAAATGCTTTTTCAAGTAGATCGATGTATTTCTCAGTGGTTTGATTATCCAAACCGGTTAACTGTCCTAATTCGTTATATGATACTTCATTCCCTACCTGAAAAGCCAATGCCTGGACTAATTTTTCCATTTTATCGGGCTTTTGTATTTTCTCCCACGTTAGGAGATCTTTATACAGATAACTATCTGATAATTGCTTCAGGCGTATTTCTTCTTCTCCGGGATTGTTTACGATTTCGGGATAGTAGCCATAAACCAGGCGTTGGTTTAATAATCTTTTTTCGGTAAGTAAACCATGTTCTGCTACCATTTCTCCGAACGAAAAAGGAAAAAGATTGTATTCCCATTTTCTACCGGTAAGTGGCTCGTTGATATGGTTGGCCAATTCAAAGGCTGAAGAACCCGTGGCAATTACTTTTACATCTTTAAGCTGATCGATAATTAATTTGATCTATATGCCTATGTTATCGATTCTTTGGGCCTCATCAATAATTAATGTTTTTGATTTTCCCAAAAGAGAGCGTAATAAAGTAGAAGTAGTATTGGAAAGTATGGTTCTGATATCTGTATCATCACCATTCCACCACATTACAGGTTGAGCAAATTTAGAAGATAATTGTTGTAAAAGCGTACTTTTTCCCACTTGTCTTGGACCTAAAAGGATAATTGCCTTTTCGTCTTTAAGGTGCTTTTGAATGGAACTGGATATTGCTCTAGAAATCATATTCGCAAATTTAATATAAATTTTGCGATTTTACTCCTTTTAGCTATAACTTTTTTGCCTCATTCCAATATACATCCATTTCAGTAAGTGTCATATCTGCAAGGGCTTTACCATTTTCTTTCGCTTTGGTTTCGAGGTACTGGAAACGTTTGATAAACTTCTTGTTGGTTTTTTCTAAAGCGTTCTCGGGATTGATGTTGATAAACCGTGCATAATTAATCAGCGAAAAAAGTACATCACCAAATTCTGATTCAGCCTTTTCTATATCAATTGCCGTGTTATCTGCAACATTAAATTCGGCTTTAAATTCCTGCAGTTCTTCTTCTACTTTTTCCCAAACCTGGTTTTTATCCTCCCAATCGAAGCCCACCCCACGGGCTTTTTCCTGGATGCGTGCGGCTTTAACCAGCGCGGGTAGCGAAGATGGAACACCAGCCAATACAGATTTATTGCCTTCTTTTAGTTTAATCTGCTCCCAGTTGCGTTTTACATCTTCCTCGTTTTGTACTTCAACATCACCATAAATATGTGGGTGACGGTTAACCAGTTTATCGCAAACCCCATTTAACACATCGGTAATGTTAAAATCGTTGGTTTCGGAGGCAATTCTTGAATAAAAAACCAGATGCATCATCACGTCGCCGAGTTCCTTTTTAATTTCATCTAAATCGCCTTCTAAAATGGCATCGCTCAGCTCATAAGTTTCTTCTATCGTTAAATGGCGCAGGGTTTCCATGGTTTGTTTTTTATCCCAGGGGCATTGCGTGCGCAAAGTATCTAAAACGGTAAGTAAGCGTGTAAAAGCATCAGCAGGATTATTTGCAGTGGCAGGAATCGGGTTGTTTGGCATGTCTCGTTATTAAGGTAAATTATCGGATGCTAAAATACCAAACCCAGCCGATTAAGAAAAGCTGAAAAGGTATCCTGAACCATAAATATTTTGGTCCCGGGCCGGGTTTATACAGATTTTCGTAATTAATACGGTGTTTTGCCGCATAAATATTGGCAGGTAAAATGGCAATGTAAAAAATAATCAACGCAATTCCTGTGTAATACCGGGTAATGTCTACCGTTAAACCTACGGCAAATAAAATTTCTAATACTCCGGTAAAAAGTACAATTTCAACCTTTTTAGGGATAAATAATGGAATCATGGCGGCCATGCTGGTTTTAAACTTAAAATGCCCGATAGCAGTAAAAAGTAACATCACACCCATGGCAATGTTGCCGGCAAAAATATTTCCTTTATCAAATGTAGTATGACTGCCAAAGGCCAAAAGTGCAACATATACAATGATGAGTACAAATAAAGGTTTCATGAATAATAGTTACCTTATTTTATGAGGTTAAATGCAATTAATATGGTTGCAACAAATAAAATGACCAGGCCCGATAAAAAGATGAAATCTGCAACTTTTTCTAACCTCTGACTGGAAGTTTTAACTCTTCGCATGGCGGTGAAAGATAAGATGCAGCTAGTCATAAAAAACATCACGGCTGCTACCGCAAACTCATCAATCAGCGAACCATCAGTAAGTGCCAGTTTTTTTAAAGAGGTAAGTACTATGAAGCAAATCCCTAAGAGATTAGCCGAGGTGCTTAAAATATGTGGCGATCTGTTTTCGGCCATTTTAATCTTTTTCCTCTAATTTAATCTTTTTAGTGATCCGGTAAACACGTTTCTTTTTGTCGGGTTTATGTTCCTCGCCCATTAAAATACCCCAGGGTTTGAGGTTATCTACCCGGTCGAATATGATTTTTAGCATGGCCAGATAAGGGATACATAAAAACATACCGGAGATGCCCCAGATCATTTCGCCAACCACAATACCGATAAATGCAAACAAGGCATTGATTTTTACTTTCGAACCAACCACCAATGGCATTAAAACATTTCCATCTATGGCATGTACGCCTACAAAAGCGATTAAAACCAATAATACCTTACCCGCACCAGCTGTTGCGAATGTAATTAAACAGCTTACCAGCAATGCAAAGAATATACCGAGGTAAGGCACCACATTAAAAATGCCGGCTACCAAACCCAGTAAAACGGCATATTTAACGCCTAACAAACTGAGTACGGTAATCATTAATACGGTAACAATCAACATTTGTAAGAATAAACCGATGATGTATTTCTTGATGATATATTGAATCTGACTTACAATTTCGGTTACTTTTTCTTTATGTTCTTCTCTAAAAACGGAAGTTAAAAAGGTAAATAAAACCCTGCGGTAATTTAAAATGAAGAAAGTAAATAATAGCGTAAAACCTAAAAATAATAGGGTAGAAGATAGGGTAGCCAAAGTTGTGGCTACAATTGCAGCGCTGGTTGCCAGTGCCTTTTCCGTACTATCATTTAAATAATCGAGTTGTTTCTGAGAGTTTACACCAAAAGTATGCGAAATCCATTTCTGCAGTTCGTGGTATGAAACATTGGCTTTTTCTTTTAATAATGGCCAGTCTGCCCATAAATCGCTCAGCTGATTGCCGAAAAAGTAAATAATGCCACCAATTACGGCGATCATCAAAATTACTGAAACCAGGGTTGATAAACTCCTCTTAAATTTTAGCTTGTGTTCTAAAAAATTACCTACTGGCAGTAATAAGATCGCCATTAAAAAAGAGAAAAGCAAGGGAGCCAACAAAGATTGGCCTAAAATGGCGATGTATGTTAAACTGATTAAACAGAAAAGGACCAAAGCCAGTTTGGGTAGAAATGATAGTTTTTCTTTCATATATTTTAAAATCCTGTTTAATACAAAATGCCCGAGTAATTGTTTGATTATTCGGGCATTTAAATATAAGAGATTATTTTTTAATATCTACTCGCCTGGTCTAAAAGTGAAATATCTTCAGGTGATAATTTCAGGTTCGCCGCATCGGTGAAAGATTTTAGCTGACTTAGATCGGTAACACTGGCAATTGGGGCCGTAATCGAGGGGTGATAAATTAACCAGGCCAACGCTACAGAAGCCGGTTCAACATGGTGTTTGTCTGCAACCTGATCCAGCGCGTCTAAAATCCTAAAGCCACGGTCGTTCATAAATTTTTTAACGCCACCGCCCCTTTGACTTTTCTTTAAATCATCTTCGCCGCGGTATTTTCCCGTTAAAAAACCACTGGCTAAAGAATAATATGTAACTACACCCAGGCCATGTTCTAAACAGATTTTTTCATGTTCCTGTTCAAATTCTTCTCTATCGTAAAGATTGTAGCCAGGTTGGTAAACCTCATAACGTGGAAGGCTATGCTCGCTAGAAGCGAGCAGCGATTCTTTTAACCTATCAGCAGAAAAATTTGAAGCACCAATCCAGCGTACTTTTCCGGCTTTAATCAGTGTTTCATAAGCACCTAAAGTTTCTTCAACCGGAGTGCTTTCGTCATCAAAGTGAGAAAAATAAAGGTCAATATAATCGGTTTGTAAACGGGATAAAGAATGTTCCACTTCATTAATGATGTAATCTTTTTTCAACGATTTCCCCTGGCCCATATCTGACCCAACCTTTGTGGCGATAATAATATCGTGACGTTTGTTCTGTTTTTTGAGCCAGTTGCCGATGATCGTTTCCGATTCGCCACCTTTATTTCCCGGCACCCAGCGAGAATATACATCGGCGGTATCGATAAAATTAAATCCGCTTTCTATAAATTGGTCTAATATTTTAAATGATTTTTGCTCGTCGATTGTCCAGCCAAAAACATTTCCTCCAAATACAATGGGTGCAATATTTAAATCGGTTTTTCCTAAGGTTCTTTTTTCCATAATATGAATGTTGATGTTATGCTAACAAATTATATAGGCTGTGGTTTTTTACCGCGGTCTGAATTATGTCAAAATGATATCTATGTTTTTAACCGCAAAGGCACGAAAACACAAAGGTGAACGGGAAGAGGGAAAAAAGTTGGGAGACTATTCTTTTGAAATTTTATCTTCGGACTTTCGGACTCCCGACCCCGGACTTTACCCCATCATCCATCTTAATTTCCCATTTTACATTCCTTTAACCGCTCTCAGCATTTCTCTTTTTCCTGGTGCACCCGGTAGTTTTTCGATGGTAAATCCGCAGGCTTTCACTGCTCTTTTCAATTTTCCGGTAATGGCATAGGTTACAAAAGTGCCACCCGGTTTTAAGAAACTGCAGGCGTGGGCTATAATTTCGTCGCTCCACATTTCGGGTTGGTGCTGAACAGAGAAAGCATCATAATAAATGATATCAAACTTTTGGTCGGTTTCGTATTCGGCCAGGGTCGTATGCGGAATTTCCAAAGTGCAAAGCGGTGTGAGTTTTTGAGGTGCTGTTAATGCATTGGGATAATTATTAATAAAATCAGACCAAATAATTTCAGGAACATAAGCAGAATAAGCTGTTTGTTCGATGACCTCGCTCGTAAGCGGAAAGGCCTCTATACTGGTATAATTAAGGTTAATTTTGTTCGCTTCACAATATTCGAAGCTTAAAATAAAGTTCAGTCCGGTTCCAAAACCCACTTCTAAAATGGAAATTTCAGCTTGGTTAGCGGAAGCGAATTTTAAACCTGCATCAATAAATACATGTTTGCTTTCTTGCAGGGCGCCATGTTTACTATGATAATGTTCGCCTATGGTTTCGTTATAAAGTGTATTAGAGCCATCGGCAGTAGGGGTGATAATATTCATGGGCTATGATTGATTTATTTTTAAAGGTAATGGTGCAAATATAGGAACAGGATTGATAGGTTTTTTGGATTTCCAGGATGATAGGAACAGGATTTATTTGATTTTAAGATTTTTAAGATCAATTTGCGGTTCCTGGATTTAATCATTTAAAGATCAAATTTGTCTTTATACTTATGTCTTGCTACTTCTGTCTTTAGTCTTTCCGCTTTCACCTTTAATTTTTTGTTACTAGCTTTGATCTTACCTAAAACCTAAATATGGATATCGAATCTTTCAGAGAATATTGTTTGAGTTTGCCTGGCACCACAGAAGGGATGAAATGGGAACATTTGTGTTTTATGATAGAGGAAAAGATCTATGTCATTATTGCTATTGATGAAGGTAACCGTTTTTCGATCAAATGTAATCCTGATGACTTTGAGGAGCTGGCAGCGAGGGATGGCATTGCGCAGGCTTACCATCTGGCCAAAAGACAATGGATCCAGATAGAAAATTTAGAGGTTTTAAATGATAAGGAGCTTAAAAGCAGAGTGGCTGATTCGAGGGCGATGGTTTTGGCTAAACTCCCAAAAAAAACACAGGCAAAATACGCTTAAGTTTTTCAGATCTATACCAGTTTCTTCAATGCCATAATGTAGCCGATGTGCATCCCTTCATGGAAGGGAATAAAATTTATGGCATCTTCTATCTTGTTTAGTTTCATGCCGTAACGTTTATCCCAGGGATCGAAGGTTACAAAAATCCTATTTGCATAATCTGTTGCCAAACGGTCGATACTATTTAAAAGTACGTCGAAGATTGAATCAATTTCTTCTTTTTCGATAAAATGATCTGGCTTTGTCCCGCTTAAAAATGGAGCGAAATATTTTTCTTCAACAGTTACCGTTAAACCCGATCTTACATAACAAAGGTTTTGCTGGGTTGCAGTAAGGTGTGCAATATTCCAAATAATGTTATTGTTAAAGCCCGCTGGGATTTTATTTAACTGTTCGGTACTTAAGTCTTTTACAAGTTCTATAATAAACGTTCTGGTCTTTTTTATCTGCGTAATGGTGGCTAATGTATCAGGCATTGGAGTTATTGTTTCGGCGCTTGCTTTTTCATTTCTTCCTCATTCTTAAACTCTTTCGATTTCATGATGTTGAATTTATACATATCTTCAACGCCTACCAGTTTTCGGGTGCATTTTTCAATATCAGTACCTTCCTGCCACAAATACGGACGGAAACTATAAGTTTTGCTTCCGTCTAAATTACCGATAAACTGATTCCATGAACTCCAGCGCAGGCCTTTGTAAAATTTGGAAAGGTCGCTATCGAAACAGAAAACAAGAAATTCGCCATAACCAGCACCTAATGGCTGCCAGGTTAAACTGTTCGGTTCAAGATAGTATACGTTTTTGATGTCTTTGCCTAAACCACCATAATTAATGGCAAAGAAACCGCCAATAGCATCATCGGCAATTAAAAGGTAGGGCATATTATCGCCATATTCCTCAAGCGTTTTTCCTTTGTTCCATTCGGCAATGTTACGGTTCAGTTTTTCGCTGCCCGAGCCTAAAATCCTGATCCAGCCGTTATCGACCAAAATACCACCCGTATTGTAAATTACCGATCCCAATGTGGCATAAGTAGTCATTTGTGCGTTATATAAAACTTCTTTTGCCTTCGCTGAATCAACAGGCAATACTTCAACCTTATTTTTGGCAGAATCGATCCATTTTTTTACCAGTGGCCATGCAGGATCTGTTTTATTGATTAATTTTTCAATACTGATCAATTTGTTCTCCTGAGCAAAACCTGTGAAAGAAAATAAAGTTAAACCGAGGATAAAGAGAGATTTGATTGGGCTTTTCATTGAAGGATACTTATGTTTTTTCAAAGATAGAATGATAATTAAGAATTGTCGAAAGGAGTAGGGTTAATTTTTGATTCGGTATAAATATTGAGTTTAATTTTTTGTTCGTGGGGATACAAACCAAGGTGCATCGTGCAGGAGGTTGTTACCATCTTCCCCTTATAAACAAAACGTCCCGAAAATGATCGGGACGCTTGCAATATAGGGATGATATAAATAATTAAATTTTAAGTTTAGGGGAGAAAACCTTAAGCCTTACACCCTCCACCTTTTAACCTTCAACCTCAAAACTACCACATTCTAATCCTATCCTCTGGTTTTTTATATAATTTATCGCCAGGTTTAACATCAAATGCATTATACCAGGCATCCATGTTAACCGGAGCACCAATCGTACGGTACGGACCTGGAGAGTGCGGATCGGTTTTAATCAGTTGTGCAGCACTTTCTGGTAAAATATTGCCTCTCCAAACTTGTGCCCAGGCCAAAAAGAAACGCTGATCAGGTGTAAAACCATCAATTTTTTCATTGCTCTGACCTTGTTTAGTCATTTTGAAAGCCGTGTAAGCAGCATTTAAACCACCTAAATCGCCTATGTTTTCGCCCATGGTTAATTTACCAATTACGTGCACAGTGTCTAATACAGTGTAACCATCAAACTGCTCGCCTAAAGCTTTGGTTTTAGCATCAAATTTAGCTTTGTCTTCCGCTGTCCACCAGTTTTTTAAGTTACCGGCAGCATCGTACTGACTTCCGCTATCATCAAAACCATGGCTCATTTCGTGACCGATTACGGCACCAATACCACCATAATTAACCGCATCATCAGCATTTGGATCGAAGAAAGGGAATTGTAAAATCCCGGCAGGGAAAACAATTTCGTTCAAGGTTGGGCTGTAATATGCATTAACGGTTGGAGGCGTCATACCAAAACGTTTACGGTCAACAGGTTTACCCAATTGATCAACCATTTCGTTATAACCCCAAACACTTGCATTACGTAAGTTTTGGAAGTAAGTGCCTTTATTGATCGTTAAACCATCATAGTTTTTCCATTTTTCAGGATAACCTACTTTAGGTGTAAAAGCATGTAATTTCGCCAGTGCTTTTTGTTTGGTTTCAGGGCTCATCCATTCTAAACCATTAATCCTGATTTCAAAAGCTTTACGCAGGTTCACAATCATCTGGTTCATGCGCTCTTTAGCCTCAGGTTTGAAATACTTAGCTACATAAAGCTGACCCAATAATTCGCCAATGGTGCCATCAGTTAATGATGACATGCGTTGCCAGCGTGGAGTTTGTACCTTTTGACCAGTTTGCGCTTGTGTAAAAGCAAAACTTGCCTTAACAAAAGGAGAACTTAAGCTTGATGCCGAACCTTTTAAAATGTTCCATTCCAAATAAGTTTTCCAATCTTCAACCGGAACCGATTTCAACATGCCATCTAAGCTAGCCATAAATTTAGGCGAAGAAACCAAAACCGTATCCTGGTTTTTGATTTTGAATTTAGGCAGATAGGTTGTCCAGTTAATATCCGGTGTTTTTTTATTTAACTCAGCAACAGTAAGTTTGTTATAAGTTGCGTAAGGATCACGCATTTCTAAACGGCTCATTTGCGCTTCTGCAAACTGTTTTTCAATTTTATAAACTGTTGCAGCTTTTTGTTTGGCCTCTTCAGGAGAACTTCCTGTTAAGGTAAACAAGGTAACCATATAAGTATTGTATGCCTCGCGTATTTTAACACTACGGGCATCATCTTTCAGGTAATAATCACGGTCGGGTAGGGTTGTGCCGCCCTGACCAATATTAACCATGTATTTATTTACGTTTTTACGATCCTGGCCAACACCTAAACCAAACATTCCGCCGCCTAAACCATTGGTTCTCATATAAGCCACCTGATCTAAAACACCTGGGATATCTTTAATTTGTTTTACTTTTGCCAAGTCTGCTTTTATTGGCGTATAACCTAGTTTTTCGATGGTTACGCTATCCATAGCAGCGGTGTAAAAATCGCCAACTCTGCGTTTTACCGAACCCGAAGGAGCAGATTTATCTGCAGCAGCATCCTCAACCAAAGATTTTACTGCATTGATATTGAAATCGCGAAGCTCGTTAAACGAACCCCAGCGTGTTTCTTTGGCCGGAACAGGATTGTTTTTTACCCACGTACCACTTGCGTAGGTGTAGAAATCATCGCCTGGCTTAACGGATAAATCCATGTTTGCAGGGTCGATAAATTTTTTTGTTTGTGCATTTGCAGAAAAGCCAGCAGCGACTATACCCAGTGCCGCAAAATATCTTTTCAAATTTTGGTATTTCATTCGCTTAATAAGTTAGTATTATGATGCGAAATTTATGAAATACAAATCAATACTGATGCAATATATTAAGAATATTACTTGTTAAACCAGTAGTAGATTTTTGCTAAGCCAAGCCGCCTAATAAGTTCGGATGCCGAAAATGGGATTTTTATAGATTTCATGATTTTTAAATCTTTTATACAGTATTAACATTTTTTAACAAATTTTATTGTGTGCTTGTAAAAATTATTGCTATTAAGAATGATTCGGGATAAACCATTTAATTTTCCATAAATTTGAAAATGCTTACCCAAACCTCGCAGGTTTTCGAAACCTGCGAGGTTTATTAAATAATCTATAGAATATATTTAGTATACAATATAATGAGCCATTCCCACGATAAAGAAGATAGCTGTTGCAGTAGTAAAGCGCATTCTGCACCAATACATAATCACGATCACGGGCATTCGCACGATGATGGCGATGATCATGACCACGATCATGGTGGAGACCCATCTTCATTTAGAACCTATTTGCCTGCCATTATAACATTGGCAATGCTGTTAATTGGGGTTGCCTTTGATAATCTTTTTAAGGTTCCTGCATTTCAGATTATTAGACCTTACTGGTACATTGTAGCTTATCTGCCTGTAGGTATTCCGGTTTTGCGTGAGGTTTGGGAAACTTTTAAAGCGAAGGATTTTTTTACCGAGTTTTCGTTGATGTCTATCGCTACCATTGGCGCTTTTGCTATTGGTCAATACCCTGAAGGCGTAACGGTAATGCTTTTTTATACCATTGGGGAACTGTTTCAGATGGCTGCGGTAAACCGTGCAAAAAGAAATATCAAAGCCTTGCTCGATGTGCGTGCCGATGTGGCCCATGTATTCCGCAATGGAAAATACGAGGCTATTAATCCCGAAAAAGTAGAAATCGGCGAAACCATTCAGGTTAAAGCAGGAGAGAAAATACCTTTGGATGGTGAGTTGATCAGTGATAAAAGCAGTTTTAATACCGCAGCTTTAACAGGTGAGAGTAAACCGCGTACCATTAATAAAGGTGAGCCTATTTTGGCTGGAATGCTCAATTTAGATAAAGTGATTGAGGTTAAAGTAACCAAAGCGTTTGCTGATAGTGCCCTGTCGCGCATATTGGAAATGGTTCAAAATGCCACTACACGTAAAGCTAAAACCGAACTTTTTATCCGCAAGTTTGCAAAGGTTTATACTCCCATCGTTTTCTTTTTGGCATTGGCACTGGTTACCATCCCGATTTTGATTTTAGGCAGCGAATACAACTTTCAAACCTGGTTGTACCGGTCGCTGGTATTCCTGGTAATTTCATGTCCATGTGCTTTGGTTATTTCTATTCCGTTGGGTTATTTTGGTGGAATCGGTGCAGCCTCTGCAAATGGAATTCTGTTTAAAGGCTCTAATTTCCTCGATCTGATTACTAAACTCAATACCGTGGTAATGGATAAAACCGGTACGCTTACTAAAGGTGTTTTTAGTGTGCAGCAGGTAGAAAGCAGTATGGATGAAAAGGAATTTTTAAATCTGTTAACGGCTGTAGAAGCAAAATCAACACACCCGATTGCCAAAGCCATTGTAGCCTATTCCGGCGATAAAGAAATCCATCCTGCAGAAAATATTGAAGAAATAGCCGGAATGGGCTTAAAAGGAACCGTAAATGGTAAGGTTGTTTTAGCTGGTAATGTTAAACTACTGGAAAAATTTAACATTGGTTTTGATGCTAAAATCAAAAATATTGAAGAAAGTATTGTCGTTGTAGCCGTTGATCAACAATATGTTGGTTATGTTTTAATTGCCGACGAGGTAAAAGAAGATGCTGCCGAAGCCATCAAACAGTTGCATGAAAATGGAATAAAACAAGTGGTAATGTTGAGTGGTGATAAAACCACTATTGTTAAAAAAGTAGCCTTAAGTTTGGGGATCGATACTTATTATGGCGATTTATTGCCTGAAGATAAAGTGGCCCGGTTAGAAGAAATCAAAAAAGATAAAACAAAGGTGGTGGCATTTGTAGGCGATGGCATAAATGATACCCCTGTTTTGGCCATCAGCGATATTGGTATAGCGATGGGTGCAATGGGAAGTGATGCTGCCATTGAAACAGCTGATGTGGTGATTCAAACCGACCAGCCCTCAAAAATAGCAACCGCGATTAAAATCGGTAAAGCAACTAAGAATGTGGTAATCCAGAATATTGTTTTGGCCTTTGCGGTAAAAGCAATTGTTCTAGTTTTAGGTGCAGGAGGAATAGCAACCATGTGGGAAGCTGTTTTTGCCGATGTTGGTGTAGCACTTTTGGCTATTTTAAATGCAGTAAGGATACAGAAAATGAAGTTTTTTTAATAGGTTAATTGTTTAAATTGATTAACTGATATAGGAGCATTCTAACTAAAGCGTTGATTTTATTGATCATTAGTTCATTAACCATTGGTTGATGTGCTAGTTGCTTATTGTGAGCTGGTTCTGAATGATGTTTTGAGGATGTGTAAAATAATTTATCACTTTCAATACTAAGCAATTTAGTATATTTGGTTATGTCGAAAAAAACAGTTCCATATCCAGTCCTAGATGAAATCGATGAACCTGTTAGGCAGTTCAATGAACTTGATGCTTCATTAACTTACAGCTACGCTAACTATTTAAACTGGCTTTTTCCTGAAAGGGTAGAGCTAATTGCAGGTAGAATCTTTAAGATGAGTCCTGCGCCATCAAGTTTTCACCAATTGATTACAGGAAAAATATACCGCAGGTTAGGTAATTTTCTCGAAAAACAACTCTGTAAGGTTTTTATTTCTCCATTCGATGTCCGTTTTCCAAAGGAAAGTAACAGCGATAAATCTATTTTTACCGTTTTACAGCCCGATATCTTTGTCGTCTGTGATAGAAACAAAATTGATGCCCGTGGTTGTATAGGTGCACCCGATCTTGTTGTAGAGGTTTTGTCCCCAGGCAATACCAAAATGGAGCTGCTTCATAAATACCGTGTTTACGAAGAATTTGGTGTTAAAGAATATTGGGTGGTGAGCCAAAGCAATCAGAACATTTTAATTTACACCTTAAACGATATCGGTAAATTCCAGCCCTCTAAAATATTTACTCTCAGTGAAAAAATTACTTCATCTGTATTGCCCGGTTTTGAACTGGCCTTGGATGATGTTTTTGAGGATATGTAAAATAATTTATCACTTTCAATACTAAGTAATTTAGTATGTTTGGTTATGTCGAAAAAAACAGTTCCATATCCAGTCCTAGATGAAATTGATGAGCCCGTTAGGCAGTTCAATGAACTTGATGCTTCATTAACTTATAGCTACGCTAATTATTTAAACTGGCTTTTCCCCGAAAGGGTCGAGCTGATTGCAGGTAAAATATTTAAAATGAGTCCTGCGCCATCAAGGGTGCACCAGGGCGTTTCTATTAATTTGCTAAATCCAATAATCAATTTTTTAAAAGGTAAACCCTGTAAGGTTTATGCAGCACCATTTGATGTCCGTTTTCCGAAAGAAAGCAAAGCTGATAAAGATGTATTTACGGTATTACAACCCGATATCTGCGTAATTTGTGATAAAAATAAGTTAGATGCCCGTGGCTGTATTGGCGCACCTGATCTGGTAGTTGAAATCTTATCACCAGGCAATACCAAAATGGAACTACTTCATAAATACCGCGTTTACGAAGAATTTGGCGTTAAAGAATATTGGATAGTGAGCCAAAGCGATCAGAATATTTTAATTTACACCTTAAATGATATCGGTAAATTCCAGCCCTCTAAAATATTTACCCTCAGTGAAAAAATTACTTCATCTGTATTGCCCGGTTTTGAACTGGCTTTGGATGATGTTTTTGATGATATAGATTAACTCATTTTTCTTCTGATTTTTGAGTTGAGCCGGAATTAAAAAACATAATCGCGGCTAACACGCATATTAATACGAAGTTATATTCAATGCCGTTTCTTCCACCGCCTACTACAAACCAGCCTTCTTTAAAGTGGACCATGATGATGCCCATAACCAGCACAAAAATGGTTGCAAAACATACCAGGCGGATGTATTTATTGATCACCAAAAGTACCGCACAAACAATATGCGAAAGTTTAATCGTCCAGGCAATGACTACCCCAAAAGGCGCAAATCCTACTTTATTCAGGTAAAAATTCCCAAAATCATTAATTCCTCCGTCAAATATACCTAAAACACTGTGCGACAGTAAAATTATAGCGATTTTTAAGCGTAAGATGACATAGCCAATTTTGAAGTTTTTAGTATTCATGGTAGTTTAGGAGATGTATTATACTAAAATACAATTATCTATTCAGATTTGTGGTGTTAGATGTTCCCAGCTGGCACTGAATTAATATTTATTCTTTTTGCCACGGAAATACGGAATTCACAGATTAAATTCTGTTTGTGTTTAAAACATCTTTTATGATTGCACAACCCAATGTTTCTAAACCTGATTGAAGTGTAAAGCCCGCAATCCCGATTCTTTACCGATGAATCGGCACTAAATTAGCATCGGGAGAGGACTTGTAACGTAAAGCAGGACTAACCTTAAAATGGAATGCTGTATCTGCTTTCCGAAAAATAAAACAATCCACGGAAGAGAGGAATGTTAAAGATACATTGATCCTGCTTTGCTCTTTCACTATACTCTCCTTTGGTCTTTCAGCTTAATTAGCTATTTTTGAACTTTTAATACATTCATGAGCATATCCACCAAGTACAATCCTGCAGAAACAGAAGATAAATGGTATAGCTATTGGCTATCTAAAAAGTTTTTTCATTCAGAACCCGATGAGCGTGAACCTTACACCATCGTAATTCCGCCACCAAACGTCACAGGTGTACTGCACATGGGGCACATGCTCAACAATACCATTCAGGATGTTTTGATCCGTAAAGCCCGTATGCAAGGCAAAAATGCATGTTGGGTACCAGGAACTGACCATGCGTCGATTGCGACCGAAGCAAAGGTTGTAGCGATGTTAAAGGAACAGGGCATTAATAAAAAAGACCTTTCGCGTGAAGAATTTTTGAAATATGCGTGGGAGTGGAAAGAAAAATACGGTGGTATTATTTTAGAACAGTTAAAAAAACTGGGTGCAAGCTGCGATTGGGACCGTACCCGTTTCACCATGGAAGAAGATCTTTCTGAAGCGGTGATCGATTCGTTTATCCATCTCTACAAAAAAGGATGGATTTACCGCGGTATCCGTATGGTGAATTGGGATCCGGCAGGTAAAACGGCTGTTTCTGATGAAGAAGTAATCCGTAAGGAAGTAAATCAGAAATTATATTATATTAAATACCTGATTGCTGGAACTGAAGATCAGTTTTTAACGATAGCGACAACGCGTCCGGAGACGATTATGGCCGATGCTGCAATCTGTATCAACCCTAACGACGAACGTTTTACGCATTTAAAAGGCAAAAAGGTTTTTGTGCCTTTGGTTAATCACGAAATTCCGGTTATTGAAGATGAATATGTAGATATCGAATTTGGTACGGGCTGTTTAAAAGTTACGCCAGCGCACGATCTGAACGATTACGAACTGGGCGTTAAACACAATTTGCCGGTTACCGATATTCTAAATGATGACGGGACTTTAAACGAGCTGGCGGTTATTTTGGTGGGCGAAGACAGGTTTGTTGCCCGTAAAAAGATCGCTAAAATGCTGGAAGAGGCTGGTCATTTAGAAAAAGTGGAAGATTATAAATCGCAGGTTGGTTTCTCTGAACGTACAGATGCCGCTATCGAACCAAAACTTTCGATGCAGTGGTTTGTGAAGATGAAAGAGATGGCACAACCAGCTTTAGATGATGTGCTGAATGGTGAAGTAAACCTGATCCCGAATAAATTTGAGAATACCTACCGCCACTGGATGGAAAATGTTCGCGATTGGAACATTAGCCGTCAGTTATGGTGGGGACAAAGAATCCCGGCCTGGTACGATGATAAAGGAAACTGGGTGGTAGCCAAAACAAAAGATGAAGCTTTAGAAGAATTCTGGAAGAAGAAACATCTCGACGAAAGCTGCTCTGATACTGAAAAAGCAGGATTTAAACATCAGTTGGAACCGTTTTTAAGACAGGATGATGATGTAATGGATACCTGGTTTTCATCATGGTTATGGCCGATTTCGGTTTTTGATGGGTTTAAAAATCCTGAAAATAAAGACATTAACTATTATTATCCAACCAACGATCTGGTTACTGCACCTGAGATTTTATTCTTCTGGGTAGCACGTATGATTATGGCCGGACATGAGTTTATGGGCAAAAAACCATTTACTAATGTGTACTTAACAGGGATTGTTCGCGATAAATTAGGTCGCAAGATGTCTAAATCGCTGGGTAACTCGCCTGATCCGATCGGATTGATTGAAAAATATGGTGCGGATGCAGTTCGTGTGGGGATGTTAATGTCATCGCCTGCAGGAAACGATTTGATGTTCGATGAAAGCTACTGCGAACAGGGACGTAATTTCGCCAGTAAAATATGGAATGCTTTCCGTTTGGTAAAAGGGTGGGAAGTGGATGAAAATCTTGCAAATCCAAATACGCAGGCCATTTCGTGGTTTGAAAATCGTTTTAACGAAGCATTGGTAGAAATTGAGGCTAACTTTAAGCAATACCGTTTATCGGAAGCATTAATGATCACTTACAAACTGGTTTGGGATGATTTCTGTGCCTGGTATCTAGAAATGGTTAAACCTGCTTATCAACAGCCGATTGATGCCGAAAGTTATAAAGCGACCATTGCCTTTTTCGAAAATATCATCAAATTATTGCACCCGAATATGCCTTTCATCACAGAGGAATTATGGCATGATGATCTTTTTGCCGACCGTAGTGAACTGGATTGCTGTATCGTAGCCGAATTCCCTAAAGGTGGTGCTTTCGACGAGAAATTGTTGAAAGAAGCAGAGGTAATTAAAACGGTCATTGCCGAAATCAGGAATGTGAGGAATCAGAAGCAGATTTCTCCTAAAGAAGCCTTGCCATTAAATATTAAGGTAAATTCTGATTTAGATTACGAAAAATGGTTAAATATTGTTTTCAAATTGGCCAATGTATCGGAAGCGGAGATTGTAAACGATAAAATTGTTGGCGCAACTGCTTTTATGGCTGGCAAGGATGAATTTTTTATCCCGCTAACCGAAAATATTGATGTAGAGGCCGAACGTGAGCGTTTAAATGCCGATTTGATATATTTACAGGGCTTTTTAAAGTCGGTTGACTCTAAATTAAGCAACGAACGTTTCGTGCAAAATGCAAAACCTGAAATTATTGCCAACGAACGTAATAAAAAAGCCGATGCTGAAGCTAAAATCAAAATTATTGAAGAAAGTTTAGCTATTTTGGGCTAATAATGTTCCTGCAGACCTCGCAGGTTTTAGAAACCTGCGAGGTCTTTAAATCAAAAAAGTATGAAACGCTCTCGAAATTTAGTATACATCTTTTTCTGCCTGTTATTATTTATTGTTTCCTGTAAAAAAGAAAATGATAAAGAAGAAGAACTGAAATATCCTATTTCCTTAAACTATAAATCTTATAGTAAAGGAAAAATGAGGATGTGGACAATTAATGGTGAAGTATTCGATCAAGAAAAAATCACGAATTTTGCTGGAAATGCTTTTGCTAGTTCTTTTGATGCCAATTTTTATCAGATAAAATTTACCAAACCTGATTCTGCTGAAATTAGATACCCATCCGCATTAGAAGGATTTTGGACTTATAAAGTGAAGGATTCTGCCAATATTGATTTTAAGGGAGATGTTCATTTATTTCCGGGAATAGTATTCGCAAATCAGGCGTCACTAGATCGGTCTTTTTTAATTTATAGGACCAGTATTTATACCCAGTCTGTGAGGCTAATCAATCAGCCCACATTAACTCCTCCCGTTATTTACAGGGCAGATTTAGGATTTAAGGCAACTGGAAACAAAAAAGCCCTTACAATCTCTGGTTATCTTTACAAATTGCGCTTGTACAATAGAGCTGCTATTTTTAGTGGCCACATGTTCGGGGATTTTAACGATCGTTTTTTAAATGAATTGCAAGGTCGTGATACTTTAATTATTCAGTTAACTAAAAATAATTGGGGACTATAGATATTTTAAACTCAAAAACTTTATAGGTTTTAAATAATCCCTTTAGAAAAAAATCTAAAGGGATTTCTTTTTTAATCACATCTTCCATCTCACCTCGTACATTTTCCATCTTCCATTCCACATCTCCATTCCTTTCTAAATTGTTACCTAAGCCCATCCATTTATTAAACTAAAAATCCTAATTTGGATTCTGTTAAACACCTTATAAATCGTTTAACATTAAAGCTATCTAACCTTATTTAAACCGTTTTATTCTATGGAAAATTCCAGAAGAAAATTCATCAAACAATCAGCAATATTTGCTGCGGCAACCTATGCGGGTACCATGGGCATGAGTGCCAAAAGTTATGGCCGCATTATTGGCGCTAACGATAGGGTACGCGTAGGTGTTGTTGGATTTTCTGACCGCTTTAAAGACACCCTTTTGCCTTGTTTCCTGAACCACAACAAGGAGCTGAATTTCGATATTGTAGGCCTTTCCGATCTTTGGAACTACCGTAGGGATCTGGGCATTGCGCATCTAAAGGCAAAGTTTGGACATGATATCAAAGCTTGTCGCAATAACGATGAACTTTATGCTACAAAAGATCTTGATGCCGTAATTATCAGCACAGCCGATTTTCAGCATGCATTACACACCATCGAAGCGGTAAAAGCCAGTTGCGATGCTTATGTAGAAAAACCTTTTGCCGAAACCATGGATGATGCTAAAGCTGCATTCAAAGCAGTTAAAGCGAGCAAACAAATTGTTCAGATCGGTTCGCAGAGAAGGAGCGGGGAAAATTATACCAATGCGGCAAAATTTATTCAGGATGGAAAATTCGGTCCGATAACAGCTGTTGATCTGGTTTGGAATGTAAACCAGCCTGGCAGGTGGCGCAGACCAGATTTGGTAGCTAAATTGAAAGAAGAGGACATTGATTGGAAAAGGTTTTTGTTAAACCGCCCCAATGAAGCATTCGATCCAAGAAAATATTTAGAATACCGCTTGTTCTGGCCATATTCTTCGGGTATGCCCGGACAGTGGATGAGCCATCAGATTGACACGGTGCACTGGTTTACCAATTTAAAACATCCTCGCAGTGTAGTGGCCAATGGTGGTATTTATACCTGGAAAGATGGCCGTAGAAACTGGGATTCGATGGTTGCCGTATTTGATTATGGTCAGCCAGATTCAACTGATGGTTTTCAGGTAACTTTTACTTCGCGTATGCAGAATAGTGTGGGTGATGTAGGTGAGGTTTACTATTCAAACGGTGGTGAGCTGAATTTAATTACCAATAAAGTATCGCCAAAAGGAGGATTAAGGCAGCAGGAAGCCTCAGCAATGGGCATGAAAGCCAATCTCTTACCAGAATTTGATCTGAGCAAAACCGAAGTTAAAGCCGCGACTGGTGCCAATATGGGTGGCGATGCCTTAACCTCAGGCCACATGCGCAACTGGATGGAATGTGTGCGTAGCCGTAAAACACCTAATGCTCCTGTAGAAGCCGGTTATTCGCACTCTATTGCCAACATCATGACCAATGCTGCCGTAAGAACCGGTGCAAAAGCAGTTTTCGATGAAGGCAAACAAGAAGTAATTGCAAACGGAAAAGTATTTAAATATTAGCGTACCGTCATTGCGAGGAAGAATGACGAAGCAATCTTTTTTGCAGACAAACTGTTTTCCCGAAGTTTGGAATAAACAGCCTCTGTAATAATTAAAGACTATAAAATCTTATAAACCTATCATGTTAAATATCAAAAAATACAGTATTCTGGCCCTTTCCCTGATCAGCCTTTCAGCCGCTGCCCAAAAAACAAAACCCTTGTTTGATGGTAAAACACTAACGGGCTGGAAAGCTGTTGCAGGTGCAGCACCATACAAAATTGAAGAAGGAATGATTGTGGGCACTATGACCAAAGGCACGCCAAATTCGTTCCTGATCACTGAAAAAGAATATGGCGATTTCATTTTGGAACTGGATGTGAAACTCGAAGGTGAAACCACCAATTCTGGCATCCAGACCCGTAGCCACATCAAACCTGAAGGCAATAATGGCAAAGGTTTGGTTTTTGGAAGACAAGTTGAAATAGACCCTACGCCAAGAGCATGGACGGGCGGAATTTACGACGAAGCCAGAAGATTGTGGTTATATCCTTTAGAGCTTAATCCAGCAGCAAAACCCTTGTACAAAAAGAATGAATTTAACCATTACAAAATAGAATGCATCGGCAACGAACTTAAAACATGGGTAAACGGAACACCGGTTGCTTATGTGATCGATACGCTCGATAAATCGGGTTTTATCGGTTTACAGGTGCATGGCATAGGCAATAACCTCGATAACGATGGCAAAAAGGTTTATTTCAAAAACATCAATATCCAAACTGAAGGTTTAAAGGCTAAAGCTTTTCCAAAAGGCATTTATACCGTTAATTTAACGCCCAATACTTTATCTGCTTACGAAAAATCGGAAGGTTATAAACTCTTGTTCGATGGTAAAAGTAATGCAGGCTGGATTGGTGCTTATAAAACGGCTTTCCCTGCAAAAGGATGGAAAATTGCCGATGGTGTAATCAGTGTAGAGCCTTCGGGTGGTGCAGAATCGACCAATGGTGGCGATATTGTAACCAAAGATGAATACGCAGCTTTCGATATGTCGTTCGAATTTAAACTGACACCTGGCGCCAACAGCGGGGTGAAATATTTTGTTACCCTGAGCGAAAAAAATACAGGTTCGGCCATCGGCTTGGAATACCAGGTTTTGGATGACGAATTACATCCTGATGCCAAACTGGGCAGAAATGGTAACCGCACCCTGGCTTCCTTATACGATTTAATGACCGCTAAAAAAGAAGCCCGTTACCTGCGCCCAATCGGCAGCTGGAACAATGGCCGTTTAGTGGTTTATCCGAACAATAAAGTAGAACACTATTTAAATGGGGTTAAAGTTTTAGAATATACCCGCGGCTCTGAAGAGTTTAAAAAGCTGGTTGCCATTAGTAAATATAAAGATTGGAAAAACTTTGGGGAAGCTCCAAAAGGACATATTTTGCTGCAAGACCATGGCAATAAGGTAGATTTCAGAACCATTAAAATCAAAACTTTATAAGTTTTTGATTTGAAAATGAGCGTTGATTCAACATGGAGGCCTACAGTCCCGCTTTCGCTTATAGCCTTGTTCGTGCCTCTCTGCGGGCTATTTAGCTCAATCGGGTTTATAATTAGCGTTTGTGCTGTGAAACTAACCCATTTAGCACTGAAAGAAGTTGACTAGCCCCGACATACGCGAAAATACTTTTTGTTGCATTTCCGCTCAAATGGCTGATAACGGCAACAAAAAGATTGCAGCATTGGCGGGACTACCATTTAATAGCAGTATTATCCTGGCGCTCCAAATCATAATTTTAAAGAAAAAAAATATTAACATATCATGCATCGTCGATCTTTTGTTAAAACATCAGCCCTAATAGGTTCTGGTTTATTTTTGGGCAATCAGGGTTTTGCAAATTTAGTAGCTGATGAAATCATCAATGTTGCCATGATTGGTTGTGGCGACCGGGGCAAAGGAGTTTTATCAGTAATAAAATCCATGCCTGCCAAATATAAGATCAAAGCTTATTGCGATTTGCTTGATTTTAGGCTTAAAGAGGCCGAAAAGTATGTTCCAGCCGATGCAAAAGCCATAAAAGATTACCGTAAGGTTTTGGACGATAAAACAATCAGCGCGGTTTTTATAGCCACGCCTTTAAGCGAACATTTCAAAATTGCCAAAGATGCTGTGCTGGCAGGAAAACATGTGTACGTAGAAAAAACCATGACCTACAATATTGCACAGGCACTCGAACTTAAAAAGCTGGTTAAAAAATACCCCAATCAGGTTTTTCAGGTAGGGTATCAATACCGTTATTCGCCGCTTTATTTTAAGGTGAAAGACATGATCCAAAGCGGTTATTTAGGTAAAGTTTCGCAGATCGACTGTCGTTGGGACCGCAATGGGAATTGGCGCAGGGCTGTACCCGATCCGGCTTTGGAACGAAAAATTAACTGGCGGATGTACAAGGAATATTCAGGTGGATTAGCGGCTGAACTTCTCTCACATCAGATCGATTTTATCAACTGGGCTTTCGAAACGCAACCCAATGAAATAATGGGATCAGGCGGAATAGATGTTTTTAAGGATGGCCGCGAAACTTATGATAACATACAGGCCATTTTGCGGTATAACGAAAAAGGTATGATCGGCAATTTTGGGGCTACTTGTGGCAATGCGCACGATGGTTACCTGTTTAAAATAAAGGGTACTAAAGGTTCGGTTTCTTTGCTCACCAATACAGGCTTATTTTATCCTGAAGAAAGTACCAGAAAAGAGCTTGGCATTGTTGATGGGGTAACCGGGGCAACAAAAATCGTAGTCAACAAAGACGGCGGAATTCCGATTTTGGATAAGGCCACCATTGATGGTACAAACTATGCGCTGGACGAATTTTATAAATCGATAACTACTAAAAAAGAACCTGCATCAAATATCAATACCGGAACGCAGGCCGCTATTTGTGTTGCCATGTGTAATGAGGCGATTTATAGCGGTAATAAACAGGTTTGGAAGCCGGAATATAGTTTATAGTATTTATCATTCTGAGAGGTGATTTATTGTAAAAAAATCGCTATAAATGACAGATTTTTTTGCGAATCGTAGGCTGCGAGAGATCGTCATTCCCAACCCGATAGCTATCGGGTCGATTGGGAACCACGGAGTGCTCATGAATGCCTTTGAAGCAAGGGAAACTTATGAATAATCGTAATGCAAGCGCTTTAAGATTCCCGCATGCGCGGGAATGACGACCGTTCTTTGCAATCATGCTATTAAATAAAGATCCTTCGTGCCTCAGGATGACAAATACTGCTTACAACCCTAAATATTCAGGCATTTCTTCTACAAAATTAAAACGGCCTTTCTCTAGATCCATTTTGGCATAAACATGCTGCAAACCATTGGTTAACACAATCCATTTAGCCTGGTGGATGGAATTGTACCTCGAAGCCTGATCGAATACCGATGGCGTAATTTTAACCTTAGGGGCTTTACATTCAATCAACATCAGCTTTTCGCCGGCAGTATTATAAACCAAAATATCGCTTCGTTTTTGTAACTGGTTTAACACCAAACCACCTTCAATCTGGATCAACGTCCTCGGGAATTTCTTTTCTGCAATCAGGTTCTGTATAAAATGCTGACGTACCCATTCTTCTGGCGTAAGCACCAGGTGTTTCTTTCTAAGTTCATCGAATATAAAAACAACACCATCCTTTTTACTGATTTTAAACGGATAAGGTGGAAGGTTAAGCGGGGTAGGGGTAAACATTTTCAGTTGGCAGTTTTCAGTTGGCAATTAGCAATCTGCAATTTGCAGTTAACAGTGCAACAATAAAACAATTTATCAATTATTGCAGCTTCAAAGTTAGCTAATTTTAAGAAATGCAAGGAAATCTCCTATTTAATATCTCACATCTCAAATCTATCATCTCCTATCTCTTAATTTATAAACATTTACTCAAATCCTTAAACCTAAATCGTAATTTTACGGGCAATGACTGCTGCCGAAATTATTAAAGATATCAAAGCCCGAAAGTTTAAGCCTGTATACTTATTGCATGGCGAAGAATCTTATTACATCGATCAGGTGACTGATTATATCGAGGATAAGCTGCTGAACGATGCCGAAAAAGGTTTCAATCAAACGGTTTTATATGGGAAAGATACCGATATGGCTACGGTTTTGGGGGCTGCAAAGCGTTATCCGATGATGTCAGATTATCAGGTGGTGATTATTAAAGAGGCGCAGGATTTAAAATGGGGCAAAGAAGACAGTTCGAAAGAAGGCGAATTTGTACTTAATTACTTCGAAAAACCGTTACCAAGTACCATTTTAGTACTGGCTTATAAATATGCCAATTTCGATAAACGTAAAAAAATCTACAAGGCTATCAATAAAAGCGGACTGATTTTTCAGTCGGATCCTGTGCGCGATTATAAACTGGTACCCTGGATCGAAGAATTTATCAAAGAAAAAGGCTACAAGATCGATCAGCAGGCCTCGGCATTAATGGCCGAATATTTGGGTACCGATCTGTCCAAAATTGCCAACGAGATCGAGAAGTTGATGCTGAATGTTCCGAAAGAAATGACGATTAGTACCGATCACGTTCAGAAAAATATCGGCATCAGTAAAGAATACAATGTTTTCGAACTTCAAAAAGCCCTGGCCATCCGCGATGTGCTGAAATGTAATAAAATCATTAATTACTTTGCCAGCAACCCAAAAGCGAACCCAACGGTGATGGTTTTGGCCAATTTAGGCGGTTATTTTACCAAGCTTTTAAAATATCATTACATCCCCAATAAAGCCGATGCCGCATCTGCACTGGGTGTTCCGCCCTTTTTCATCAAAGACTACGAAGTGGCGGCACGCAATTACAATACCGGCAAAGTTTTTCAGGTTATTGGTTTACTTCGCGAATACGACTTAAAAAGCAAAGGTTTGGATAGTACCGGGAACGTAGATGATGGAGAGTTGTTAAAAGAGCTTGTTTTCAAGATTGTGCACTAATCTTTTATTAGCAGAAAAGTATTCTATATTACCTGTCAAACGTTTGCGCAAATTTTCAGGATTTTAGTCTCGCCAAATATCATTATTTTAGAAGTTGATCCCCCTTACGGGTGCTAACCATTTCTAAACACAAAATGAAAACTAAAATCTTTTTACTGTTGATGCTTCAGTGCATGAGTAGCTTTATTTACGCTCAATCGCTCAAACCTTATAACCTTTCCTTTCCCAAACTGGCTAATAAATGGGATGAGGCCATGCCTTTGGGCAATGGCATGCTGGGCGTTTTAATCTGGGAAAAGAACAATAAACTGCGTCTTTCTTTAGACCGTGCCGACCTCTGGGATGAACGGAAGGCCCTTGATATTTCGAAGCTAAATTTTAAATGGGTAGAAGAACAGGTGCATCAAAATAATTATGCTGCCGTTCAAAAAATAGGCGACGAACCTTATGATACCAGTCCGTACCCAACCAAACTGCCCGCTGCAGCAATGGAATTTGACATTTCAAAGCTGGGTAAAGTTAAATCAAACGAGCTGGATATAGAAACAGCCCTAAATACCGTAAAATTCGAAAACGGGACCACTTTTAACTGCTATATCCATGCTACCGGGGCACAGGGTTATTTTAGTTTCGAGAACCTTAAATCAGCCGCCATTATACCTGATTTAATCGTTCACAATTATAACAATGGCCAAACAGAAAAAGGCGATAACAGTCATGCCGGAAGTGGTTTGCAAAAACTGGGTTATGCAAAAGGAACGGTTACCAATACAAGCAATAGCATCCGCTACCACCAACCTACTTACCAGGGACATTATTACGAGGTATTGGTGCAATGGAAAAAAATGCCGAATGGTAATGTAATTGGCTCCTGGACCATCAGCAATGATAAAACGGCAACATTGGCTGCAATTTCTGCTACTGCCAAAGAACCTACAGGCTGGGTTAGCCATACCAAGTGGTGGAAAGATTTTTGGAGTAAATCAAACATTACTGTTCCAGATCCGCTCATTCAGAAACAATACTATTTAGAAATGTACAAACTGGGCTGCGTGGCGAGAAAAGGGGCACCCGCAATCACTTTACAAGCTGTTTGGACAGCCGATAACGGCAGTTTGCCACCCTGGAAAGGAGATTTTCACAACGATTTAAATACCCAATTGAGTTATTGGCCAACTTATACAGCCAATCATTTGGCAGAAGGCGCAACTTTTACCGATTGGTTATGGAAAATCAGGGAACGGAACCTGGCTTACACTAAGCAGTATTTTGCTGTGGAGGGTTTAAATGTTCCCGGGGTAATTACCTTAAACGGCGACCCAATGGGTGGGTGGATTCAGTATGCGCTTTCGCCAACTGTGAGCGCATGGACCTCGCAGCATTTTTACTGGCAATGGAAATATAGCATGGACGATGCTTTCCTTAAAACCAGGGCTTATCCCTATATCCACGAAGCTGCAATTTACCTGGAGAATATTACAAGGTTAAAAGATGGAAAACGCATGTTGCCACTGAGCTCTAGTCCGGAGTATAACGACAACAGTATTAAAGCGTGGTTTTTAAACTGGACCAATTTCGATTTATCATTAGCCAAGTTCCTGTTTAAAGCAGCATCCGAAGTAAGTAAAGCCAATGGTAAAATAGACGAAAGCAAACACTGGACGGAAATACTTAGTCAATTGCCCGAATATGAAATAAATGAAACAGGGTTTACCGTTGCGCCAGGTTCAAATTTAACCAGTTCGCACCGGCACATGTCGCAATATATGGCCATTTATCCGCTCGATCTCTTAGATGTTAATCAGGAAAAAGATAAAACCATTATCGATAATTCTTTAAAACGTTTAGAAGAAATTGGTACCCGTGCCTGGTGTGGTTATTCGTTTAGCTGGATGGCTTCCTTATATGCCCGCGCTTACCAGGCCGATAAGGCTGTAAAACAACTGGAAATTTTTGCATCCAATTTCTGTTCGCCGAACAGTTTTCATTTAAACGGCGATCAAAAAGGAGGACAATACTCCGGGTTTACCTACCGCCCTTTTACCTTAGAAGGTAATTTTGCCTTTGCACAGGGTGTTCAGGAACTTTTATTGCAAAGCAGGAGCAATTATATCCAGGTTTTTCCGGCAGTACCACAAAGCTGGCAAAACGTTACTTTTAATAACTTACGTACTGAAGGTGCTTTCCTGGTAAGTGGTGTCAAAGAAAATGGCGTTCCAACCCAGGTGAAAATTTATGCAGAAAAAGCAGGTCTGTTAAGGATTAAACTGCCTTTTAAAACCTATGTGGTTAAAAATCTTCCTGCCGGACTTGTAAAAATGGACAATGATGGGATTATGGAAGTAAACCTGAAAAAGCAGCAAACTGTAACTTTCGAAAATGGTTATGAATAATACATTTTCGGAAATAAAAATAATGGCTCAGGAATTATTCCTGTGCCATTATTAATTAACTGAAATCACAAACCTTAATAAAAAAGCAGAGGGGGGTAAATCATCCCGGAAGCCCCCTCTTATGGTCATCTTTAATATCACAGTTAGATAATAACTATTGAGTAGGTTCAATATTCCTATTTCCCTGGCTCGAGGTGTTTAGTTACCTGCGTATATTAAATTACATGATTACACGAAAATAAATTACAATAAGCTGTACTGAAACAGACAATAGGTGAAAAGGTATAAATACTCCATGAATGATTGCTTAGCTTCCATGAATCAAATTTGCTTCCGTAACGATTTACCTTAATTTCTTAAAGATTATGTCGGGTGAAATTTAGCCAGATCTACTATTTTTTCTGGCCAGATATCATGATAAAAGGTTTGTTTATTTCCTTCCCGTTTTGATCCATAATTGTCTCTGTCATTTTCTTTACTTCAATATTCACAAATCCCGATTGTTTGAAAAGCGTTTTTACTTCATCAATCTCATAAAATGTAAAATCGAACTGTGTCCAGGGCAGGTGGCCACCAAAGTTTTTTTCAACAAAGGCAAGGTTCATTTGTCCATCTGGTTTTAACACCCGGTAGCTCTCTGTTAAGTATTTTAGCGGATCAGGCCAGAAATAAATGGTATTCGCTGTAAAACAACAATCGAAGGAATTATCCCCTAAATCTAGTCCATGATCCGTTGTTTTAATCAGTTCTACAGCATTGCCATCAGTTTCATGGGTAGAAAGAGCCTCTTTTATTGTGCCTTCGTTAAGGTAAGTGCCCGAATAACTTATATTTTCAGCTTTTTGAAACAGATAGGAGAGGTGTTCGGTATTCGTTAGGCCTATTTCCAATACTTTTGCCTCTTTTTTTAAGGGTAAATGTTGTAGGAGTTTAAAAATTAGGGTGTTTTTGGGTGGGAGAACGTCAAATTTTTGATCTAGCGTTAATGTATTCAGGTCTTCTTGTTTCTCCATGATGTAGTAGTTAATCTTTTGCGGTGCATTTCGCAATTCGGGCAAAATTGAAAAATAGCTGCTTTACACTTTTACATCAAAAGGATTTTCTTTTGCAAAAAACCGAATTGTGGATAACCCCATTACATTAGTTCGGCTTTTTTTGTGATTATTGCCTTTATGGGAATCAATGTTGGTAAGAATTACGGGGCCTGGAAAAGGGTAGGAGGGAGCTTTGATGATCTTCCTGTTCAGGGAGGGTTGCTTACCGAAAGGAAGGAGAAATACAGCTTTTCTTTTAGCGATGCCGAATTGGTGCAGATCAATATCCCTGGTATTTACATTGTGTACGGCGACATCCTGTTTAAACAACATCAGATGTATTTTAGTCCTACCAACGATGTACCCGATATGATTAAACTGCGTTTTACGCTTTCCGGCAATGGCACCATTTTTAACCGGGTAAATAAGCAGCAGTATATCTTTAATTCCAACCAGCAGAATATTATTTACATGCCTGAGCTTGATGGTACAGGCGAATATGATACCGGCCACAGCTACCGCTTTTTTGAGGTCCATTTTGCTAAAGAAAAGTTTTTGCAGCTTGCAGAACATTCTACCAAAACATTACAGATTCTGGCCGATGATGCGGATGCTGGCCGTTATACGCAACTGGCGGAGCACAACCTTCCCATTTCATGGGCCATGCAACACTGCATCCGCGATATTCTCGATTGTGATTATCCCGAAGGCCTGAAACGTATGTTTATCGAATCGAAATGTATTGAACTGCTTGTGCTCCAGGCCGAAGCCTTTGAACGGGACATCAGCCAAAAACAGCCTCTGGCTTTACATTCTGCTTACGACAGGGATTGTATTTATCATGCAAGAGATTACCTCATTGCCAATATTCACCAGCCACCATCCGTTGCCGAACTGGCTAAATTATGCGGCATTAACGAATTTAAACTTAAACAGGGTTTTAAGGGATTGTTTGATAACAGCATATTCGGTTATTTAAGCGATTACAGACTTAACCATGCGAAAGAGTTGCTGCTCGAAGGCCTGTCCATAAAATCGGTGGCCTTTATGCTCGGTTATTCCTCTGTGCAGCACTTCAGCAATGCTTTTAGAAAGAAATTTGCGGTAACACCGGGTAAGTTGAAGGGTTGATCCGATGAAATACAAATATTCAATATAGTTTAGGCATTTTGCTAACCAACTTTAATAAAACACAGATTTTACCGAAGCACGCCTGTCAATCCCAAGGGCCGGGAAATCAAAAAAACAGCAGCAAAACAGTACAAATGGCAATATCAAACCTAAAACGCAGTGGTTTTGTGTTTCATGTTTGCAAAAACCTTTCACTTAGCACTAACAAACAAACCCCGAAGGGCTCAATCAGACAAATGAAAACATATTATACTGCTGATTAAACAAAGTGCTGCTGTTTTTTTGATGTGTATAAGGATTGTGTAAAAGGCCCATTGCTGGATCCGATAGCTATCGGATGACAAAGCGCTTTGGGTACTTTGGCGCTCCAAAATGCGCAGCATTCTTGAACACCGCTAAAAACAATATTATCTGTGAAAAACTACCATGCTCCCGCGGCATAGAGCGGTAGAAGATTTATAATCAATTGTTTCCGAGCAATAGATTAACTAACGCCCACAAAAAATAATTACTAATTTTAGGTGATATCGGATCAAAAATTCCCACATACTATATAAAACATAGTAATCATGACAGCAACATCCATCAAAGAGAAGCCCAGCCAACGCGAAGCCCTTTTTATGAAACTCTATAAAGAAGCTTTTCCTTTGGTGGCAAGGCACATCAGCAAGATGGGCGGATCATTTGAGGAGGCAAAAGATATTTTTCAGGATGCACTGGTGGTGTATTATGAAAAAGTACAGGTTTCGGGACTGAAGCTGAAGTACCAGGAGAAAGCCTATTTATTTGGGATCGCCAAATATTTATGGATCAAACGTTATCAGGAAAACGACAGGCAGGTTACCCTTGATTCCTTTGGCTTTGTTTTTAACGAAGAGATCGATTTGGCAGATACCGGATACGAGGAAGTTTCTTCAGGAAAACTGATGCATTTACTGGAACAGGCGGGACAGAAATGCATGCAATTGCTCAGTGCTTTTTATTATGAAAAATTAGATATGGAGACACTGGCCGGGCGTTTTGGCTTTTCGGGGGCACGCTCTGCAACGGCCCAGAAATTTAAATGCCTCGAAAAAGTGAAAGAAACCGTTAAAGCAAAATCCTTAAAATATGAAGACATCGTTGAATGAGCTCCGTTTAATAGAGCATTATTTGCTGTCGGATGCTAAGGATGGAGAAAGTTTCCTGTTCGAAGCCAAAATGATCCTGCAGCCCGAACTGAAGCAACAAGTGTACTGGCAAAATAAAACCTACCATACGGTGCGTGATTATGGCCGGAAGCAACTAAAACATGAAATCAATAACATCCACGAAACGCTGTTTAATACCGCTGAGCATCAAAGCTTCAGGCAAAAGGTAATGCGTTTATTCCGCAAATAAACAATTAAGATAATATATAAATCATGCGCCATTACCGGGGCTGGGGCATCGCTATGCCCGAAATTTAAAATTAATACGATGGATATTAACAAAGAGTTCCGCCTTTATGCGGTAAAACACCAGGGCTTAAACAGCCTGTATGTAGATCAGTATATGGGCAGAACTGCTGCTTATACCCTGCCTGTTGCCATGACGCCTTACATTACAGAAGAACGCCAGTTAAATGTGGCGCAGATGGATGTTTTCTCGCGGCTGATGATGGACAGGATCATTTTTTTAGGCGAAGCTGTTGATGAGCGGAATGCCAATGTAATACAGGCACAATTGCTTTTTTTGCAGTCTGTTGATACACAAAAAGACATCCAATTGTATATCAACTCGCCCGGTGGATCGGTTTATGCAGGTTTCGGCATTTATGATACCATGCAGTTTATCGCGCCTGATGTAGCCACAATCTGTACGGGCATTGCGCTTTCTATGGGTTCGGTATTGTTGTGTGCCGGTGCTGCGGGTAAACGTTCGGCTTTGCAGCACTCGCGGGTCATGATTCATCAAACCTCAAGTGGCGCAGAAGGAACCGCCATTGATATGGATATCAGGATCAGAGAGGTGTTAAAAGTACAATCAGATTTGTACCATATTTTGGCGAAACATAGCGGACAAAGTTATGAACGGATCAATGAAATTGCCAGTCGCGATTACTGGATGAGTGCCATCGAAGCAAAAGAATTTGGAATGATAGATGAGGTGCTGACGCGTGAGGGTTAGGGGTTATTTGATTAAATATGAGTTTTAAATAGATCTGGCGCAAGTCCGGCCCTGCTAGAAGCTAGGGGCGGACTTGTGTTTTAGAATAAATCTCAAGCACGAGTCATATAGCTCTTGGTCTAAACGTTAAGACTTGTGCTTATATTGGGTTATTCTAAATCCTCTAATTTATAATCACATTCTGTTTGCAAACCGCTCGCTGGCGCACGCGTGCCGCGTGTGAAAATATTGCACTTATATTTGACTATTTAAGCTTATACCACTGCAGAAGAGGTCGATTTGGCCGCATCCACATTCAAAAGCCTGGCATCGGGTGCCGGGTACAAAACGGCATTTCCTGTAGCGCACTTTGAAGCAAAGGAAATTATATAAAGCTATAATCCCTATAGGTTTTATATATTTGCATGCCCAAAGTTTTATTTGGCATTCACCACGTAGCTTTATTGATTTGCTTTTGAAAATTAAATGATAAGATTAAATAATATAACCAAAACATTTGTACTTCGCGATAGAACAATAACCGCGCTTTCAGGTGTTTCGATAAATGTGCCCAAAGGTAAAATATTTGGGGTAATAGGGGCATCGGGGGCAGGAAAAAGTACCCTCATCAGGTGTGCAAACCTGCTCGAGCAGCCAACATCGGGTGAAGTGTATATCGATGGCAAAAACCTGATGCAACTCTCAGGCGCTGAGCTGGCCAGAGAACGCAGGCAGATCGGAATGATATTTCAGCACTTTAACCTGCTCTCTTCCAGAACAGTTTATCAGAATGTAGCCTTTCCACTCGAACTGGAAGGTGCCTCAAAAACAAAGATCCGGGAACGGGTTTCTGAACTGTTAAATTTTGTTGGCCTGGCGGATAAACATGCAGATTATCCGGTAAGTCTTTCGGGTGGGCAAAAACAGCGTGTTGCCATTGCGCGCACCCTGGCTGCCAGCCCAAAGGTGTTGCTTTGTGATGAGGCCACCAGTGCACTTGATCCGGAGACCACCACTTCCATTTTAAAACTTTTAAAAGATACCAATGAGAAATTTGGCATTACCATATTGCTCATTACACACGAAATGCAGGTGGTAAAGGCAATCTGCGATGAAGTAGCCATTATTAGCGGAGGCAAACTGGTAGAACAAGGTGCGGTAAGCGAGATATTTTCACATCCCAAGAGCGAACTGGCTAAAAAATTCATTTCATCATCCATTAAGGTAACACTGCCTAAGGAATATGAAGAACGCATTAAATTAAATACTGTCGGATCAGGTAACCCGATTATCAGGCTCACTTTCAATGGCGATTCTGCTGATAGTGCGGTATTATCAGAGGTTGCAGGACTTTTTGGCGTAAACAACAATATCATTACTGCCCAGATTGAACATGCTGCCGGCATAAAATTCGGGACCATCCTGGTAGAAGCGCAGGGAAATGCAGAAAACCACACCAGGGCAATCAACTATTATAAAACTTTAAATATCGGTGCGGAGGTGCTGGGTTATGTCTGAATCTATGATTAAGCTCTTATTGAGCGGCACGTTAGAAACCATTGTAATGACTTTTGTTTCGGGTTTCTTTGGCTTTGTTCTGGGCCTGCCAACCGGTATACTGCTTTTTATTACACGAAAAGGGCAGATTTTGGAGCATCCGTTGTTAAACCGTGTCTTGGCCATTCTGGTGAATATTTTCCGGTCTATTCCATTTATTATTTTAATTGTCTGGATGATTCCTTTTACCAGAGCTTTGGTTGGTACTTCAATCGGCGTAAAGGCAGCACTTGTTCCACTGAGCATAGGCGCGGCACCTTTTATTGCCAGGATGATTGAGAACAGCCTGCTGGAAATTCCTTACGGACTTATCGAAGCGGCCAGGGCATTAGGGGCAAGGCCCATGCAGATCATCAGAAAAGTTCTGCTGCCCGAAGCTTTACCGGCAATTATCAACAGTGCATCAATTACCCTCATTACCCTTGTTGGCTATTCGGCAATGGGCGGTGCTGTTGGTGCAGGCGGACTTGGGCAGATCGGTTACCAGTATGGTTATATCGGCTACGATGTTTTGGTGATGAATACCGTTTTGGTATTGCTCGTGATCATCGTTTTCCTTATCCAGTTTGGAGGCGATCGCCTTTCAAAATATTTTGACCACAGAAAATAAAATATAAAATCATATAAAATGAATATCACTTTCAAAAAACGTTTTAATTCAGCGTTAATATTATCCATAACCTTTCTTGCGGCTTGCAGTGGCGGGGCAAAAAAAAATGATCCCAACCACATTATTGTCGGGGTAGAATCCGGTCCCGAATATACCATTGCACAGGTTGCCCAAAAGGTAGCCAAAGAAAAATACAATCTTGATGTGGAGCTGGTACAGTTTAACGATTATGTAATGCCTAACGAGGCGCTTCATCAGGGTGATATTGATGCCAATGCTTATCAGAATAAACCTTACCTGGATGTACAGGCAAAGCAGCGTGGTTACAAATTTGCCATCGTTGGCAATACCTTTGTTTATCCTATTGCAGGTTACTCACGGAAAATTAAAAGCCTCAAAGAGCTTAAAGATGAAAGTACCATCATTATTCCAAACGACCCCACCAATAGCGGCCGTTCGTTATTGTTGCTTCAAACAGCCGGACTTATTAAACTTAAAGCAGGTGTAGGCCTTTTACCAACGCTTAATGATGTAACAGAAAACCCTAAAAAACTGAAAATCCTTGAGCTTGAAGCACCACAGTTACCAAGATCGCTGGATGATGCCAATGTAACTATTGCGGTAATCAACAATACTTTTGCGGCACCTATTGGTTTGGTTTCTACGCGTGACGGCCTTTTTATAGAAGACAGTAAATCACCCTATGTAAACGCCATTGTTGCCCGCGAAGATAATAAGGATGACGATAAGGTTAAACGTTTTGTAAAAGCATACCAATCACCCGAAGTGGAAGAAGCCGCAAAGGTTGCTTTTAAAGGAGGAGCGATAAAAGGCTGGTAGAAAATACCGGATTCATTACTTTAAATAACTCCCTGCTGGTTTGCATTTTCACGAGATCTTTATAGCGATAAGTCTAAAGAGTCAGGTTTCAATATGCGATAAGGCGTTAATCAGATCATAGTTTGAATCAAATGGAATTCCCCCAATAGTTAAGTGCTGTTAGGGGAATTTTTTTTGTTGAAATTTAATATTGTGCAAAACAGAACCAATGTTTTATACAATAAGTATTGGCACAATGATAGATATTTCTGATTGGACTTGTTTTAAGTATTTGATTTATAGTATTTTCAGTTTATATGGTATTTTTAAGCGATACATAGCCTGAATACTGGTGTTATTGGTGTTTTTGTGTGTAATTTATATCTTGATAGGATTTTATTGTGTTTTTTTATAAAAATGTTTTTTTTATACCTTAATAAGTTCGGCTTAATACTTAATAAGTACTAATTCGAACTTATTAAGTATTAACGAGGGTGAAATAAGTATTAACGAGTGTGAAATAAGTTCGGCGTCGAGCTTATTTAGTACCAGTTAGGATAAAATAAGTACTAAATCGAGCTTATTAAGTATTAACGAGTGTGAAATAAGTATTAAAGAGTGTGAAATAAGTTCGGCGCTGAACTTATTTAGTAACAATTAGGTTGGAATAAGTACTAAATCAAGCTTATTAAGTATTGACGAGGGGATGGCAAGTTTTAATTGAAACTAAGCAGACTAATAGATTTAGAGGAATTGTGATGATGATATGAAAATGCACACGCTGCACGCGTGCGCTAGCGAGGGGGCGTTCACAATTAAGGCACTTACAAAGAATAATCTCTTGACCTTGGTTTCGCAATTCATCTATATAGCTAACATTAAGTGTATAAGTAAAAACAATACCAGTCTCAACTACCGAGTTGCAGTTTGGACATTAATTAGGTCTTTTGTGTAAAATTGTGTCTTGATCATTCATTCTCTAAGAAATAGACAGTTTGAAGTAATATTCAATATGCTTTCAAAATTGGCCTCAATAATTTCAAGATCTAAGCCAAGTTTGTATGTGGAATATGAAGAATAGTTTATGTCTAAATGGTGTAGTGGATGTAATTTGCCATTTTCATTAGCCTCATCTTTATCGTATCTTACATAAGCTGGTTCAAATTGAAAAATTTCTTCTAAGAAACATAGAGCATCAACTTCTGAGCTATCTGATTCAACCCAAAAATTCATTGGCGAAGGATTTAATCTGAAATCCGAATTCAACAATATTGCTGTAGCTGACGACAATAGTTTGCTGTCAACGACTATTCCAGAATAAGTTGTTATTTCTGATATTTCATCTCCATCAATAATCACAGTGAAAGGAAAGGAAACACTGAAAAATTTATCTTTCTTGTAATAAAAAATACGACTCATTTTGTCAATTAATAACTTTAATTTACAATCCGATTGTATGTCGTTAGGTAAGTTAAGTATTAGTAATCTAGCAGAATAAATAATTAATTTTGCATAGTCAATCTTATCCCTGATTGGGAAAAAGAAGTCGTTCTCTTGAAATGATAAAATATTTCGATTTACCAATTTCATAATTAATCCTTTATGTATTTGATGTTGTCCTTAACAAATTCAACAAGTGTGTCTTCATCTTCTTCTCCCATATCCATCTCTTGTGAAATCTTTATCAACTTATCATGATATTTTTTCTCAACTTTTAAAAGATCAAAAATCTTCTTCATCAAGTCATAGTGGGAGATGTTTTTAAGATTATACTCAAATCTTGTTCTTATTAATTTCTTTTCACGCGTAGATGGTTCTTTAATAACCATTTCTTTTGTTTTCAAAATTTGTTTCAAGCCATCAACCATCTTTTGCGTTAAACCAGAGGCCGTGGTAGGTGGAACAACAAAATAGGATTTAATAAATGATCTCGTTAACATTGTATATAACGAATTCCTGTAGCTTGGATCTTTAGTGATTTTTTTAGAAATACAAATAACGAAAGGAAATTCTAATCCTTTAACATTATTTCTATTACTTATTAAAATAGTTTTTGGAAGTTTTTCCTTTGATTCATAAGCTTTATTTACATCCCATTTCAGCTCGAGATTTATTTTAAATTCCAAAACGTCAGCCAACTTGTAAATCTCTTTATCATGGTCCAACAAGATTATTCCAATGTCATCAGGTGATGCGGTTGGATTTTCGGCAATAATTTTTTTCAATATGTTAATAACAGTATCTGAGGCTTTTTCTTTAATCGGAATTAGTTGAATGCTCTCAAAGCTTTCTTCTACATCTTCAAACCTCCTTAATGGTTCTCGACTTAAATGTAATTGTTCTTCTTCGTCTGTATAAACATTATAACCACAATCTTCCCACTCCTTTTTCTCAAGCCACCTTAACTTAGTGTCCTCAAACAACCCCATTCCTAAGGCATGAGCAAACATAAGTGTTTTAGGATCAGTTCTATAGCATTTACCTAATAAAAAATCCGGAGCGATAGAGCTTGATATTTCTGCATCAAATATACTTTGAAATATATCTCCAGCTATATAAATGTTATTTTCAGTTACCAAATCGCAAAGTTCAATGAAATTAATATCGAAATCTTGGCTTTCATCTATGAACATGTAGTTAAATGCAAATGGCATTTTTGAGTCCTTAAATTTTTCTCGGATATCTTGGCAAGCTAGGCTACAGGCTTTGCTAAAAGACATTTGATAAGAATATCTGTAATAAGGAATCTGATACTTAGAACAGATATATCGATAGGCTCCGGAATTGGGAGAAGAATTTGATCCCCACGCATGTGCGCACCATAACCTAGTTTCCCACTCAATCTGTTGTTCAACTTTCATAAAGTTGAAAAATGATGGGATTCTCTTTTTCAGATTGTCGGCTAAAATTTTATTATGACATGTGAAAAATATTTTTGATGAATTATCGGTTGTATATAGATCTTTCAATTTATGTAAAAGGAGTTCAGTCTTGCCTGTTCCTGAAAGGCCTTGGATTCTAATTTTTTTCTTTTGAGGTTTTTGGTAAACAAAACGAGTTTGGTCGCCGTCAAATAATTGTATTTTCTGCTTAACCTTATCCAATGTTGTCAGTGGAACAGTCTCTTTTACCCTCTCAATATCGTTAATACTACCAATAAATAGCGAAATTAATAGATCAACTTTTTTCTTTTCTGATTCATCATTAATTTTCAACTCGTCGAATAAAGTATCAATACTTGTGATATCTTTAAAATTTATATCTGTTTCAACTAAAGATTTTCTCCAATTCCTTGGCCTTCCTATTACATCCTTATACAGAAATTTATCAGAAATAGAACCAACATCCTCTATAACATCTTCAATGAAATTCTCGAAGGCTTCATTATTTTTTCCATAATCTAAAAATAGAATTTTGCTTTTAGGCGCTAGGATTATTAAAGCGCTTTTATAAGCATAATTGTATTTAACATCCCCAAGCGGTTTATTCAAAACATATATTAGTTCTTTGGAATAATCTGCATAATCTCCTAATCGATTTAATAAATCTGCATTTTTAGAATTCTTTTCTGCTTGAAGGTAAAAATAACTACTCATAATTGATTCATTTATTCACAAACTTAGAT
>NNBT01002285.1_pt1 | contig 40479 bp, 34 predicted proteins | sample 1173831 | NCBI WGS metagenome assembly NNBT01 (sample SAMN07173936, study PRJNA388173) | plant metagenome | isolation source: symbiotic tissue sample KVJ10 | place: Norway: Troms, Kvaloya island | reverse complement strand
GATTACCGCGGCGCGGCGGCTCTCCGGAGCCGGTCGTTGATCGCCTCGCCGAGCCCGTCGGTGGGAATCGGCGCGATCGCGATCACCGCCGGCCGAGCGCATCGAGTGCGCGCAGATGGCCAAAGAGGTTCGCTGCCGCCTCCGCGAGGTCGCCGCCGGGGCTGAGGTTGAGGGCCGGTTGGTCTGGCCGGCGTTCGGCGCGGTCGGGCCCGAAGCCAAGCCAGGCCTCGCCGGGGCGCGGCGCGTCGGCCTCCAACCGGATCCGCGCGGCCGGCGCATAATGCGAGGCGAGCAGGCCGGGCGAGATCGGCGCCATGCCGGCCTCGCCCGCGAGCACGAGCGATCGCCCGATCACGCCCTCGATGGCGCTGCGCGGCACGCCGCCCGGACGCAGCAGCCGGGGCGCGCCGTCGAGGCAGGCGACGATCGTCGATTCGACCCCGACCTCCGTCGGCCCGCCATCCAGCACGGCGTCGATCCGCCCTTCGAGATCTTCAAGCACATGGGCGGCGCTGGTGGCGCTGACGCGGCCGGAGCGGTTGGCGGAGGGCGCCGCGATCGGCCGCCCCGCCGCTTGCAGGATCGCATGGGCGAGCGGATGCGACGGCACGCGCAGCGCCACCGAGGCAAGGCCGGCGCGGGCGAGGTCGCTGACCTCGCAACCGGCCGAGACCGGCACCACCAGCGTCAGCGGTCCCGGCCAGAACGCCTTGGCGAGCGCCAATGCGTTGGCGTCGAACAATCCTTGCCGGCGGGCGGACGCGAGATCGGGCAGATGCGCGATCAGCGGGTTGAAGCTCGGCCGCTCCTTGGCGCCATAGATGCCAGCGACCGCCGCGCCCGAGGTCGCGTCGGCGGCGAGCCCGTAGACCGTCTCGGTCGGCAACGCGACGAGCTTGCCCTGCCGCAGCAGGTCGGCTGCGCGCGCGATGCCGTCGGCATCGGGTGCGAGCCGCTCTGTCACACGGGGGGAGGGACCATCCTGCGTCACCTGAATCTGCGTCACCATGGCTCCATCGCAGGGCGGTCGCGCCCGATTGACCGAAGACGGTTTACATATAAACTATATCTGTGCCGCAGCGGAGCCGTTCGCGCAGCGCATGGCCTCGGGGATAGTTCCTCGCTACCATTGCGGCAACGCCAAAAGCGGCAGACGGGGGTAGGCCCGCCGCCGCCAGACGTCACGAGAACAGGCGGGCCGGCCGCTGTGGCGCGCCGAGGACGCCGTCCAGGGAGAAACATCATGAGCTATCGCGCCCCTGTGGAGGACATCCTGGCCACGATGCGTCACGTCGCGGGCCTCGACCGGCTGATCGCGGACGGGCTGGTGCCGGAACTCGATGGCGACATGGCCCAGGCCGTCCTCGACGAAGCCGCAAAATTCGCCGGCGATGTCCTCGCTCCGCTCAACCGCATCGGCGACATCAACGGCTCGACACTGAAGGATGGCGTCGTCACCACGCCGCCGGGCTGGAAGGAGGCCTATGCCGCCTGGGCCGGCGCGGGCTGGAACGCGCTGCCCGCGCCCGAGGCCTATGGCGGGCAGGGCCTGCCGGCGCTGCTGCAATCGGCCTGTATCGAGATGTGGAATTCGGCTGCGTTTGCCTTCGCGCTCGGCCCGCTGCTGACGGTGGGCGCCATCGAGGCGCTGCACGCCCATGGCTCGGAAGATCTCAAGGAAACCTATCTGCCCAAGCTCGTCTCCGGCGCGTGGATGGGCACGATGAACCTGACCGAGCCGCAGGCGGGCTCCGATCTCAACGCGCTGCGGTCGAAGGCGGAGCGGGCCGGCGACGGCACCTACCGGATCACTGGCCAGAAAATCTACATCACCTATGGCGAGCACGACATGACCGAGAACATCGTGCATCTCGTGCTGGCGCGCCTGCCCGATGCGCCGGCGGGCACGCGCGGCATCTCGCTCTTCCTCGTGCCGAAATACCTCGTCAATGCCGATGGATCGCTGGGCGCCCATAACGACCTGCGCTGCTCCGGCATCGAGCACAAGCTCGGCATCCACGCCTCGCCGACCTGCTCAATGGCCTATGGCGATGCGGGCGGCGCGATCGGCTGGCTGATCGGCGAGGAAAACCGCGGCCTCGCCTGCATGTTCACGATGATGAACAACGCCCGCCTCAACGTCGCCCTCCAGGGCGTCGCCATCGCCGAGCGGGCCTATCAGCAGGCGCTGCATTTCGCGAGGGAGCGCCGGCAGGGCACGGCGCTCGATGCCCCCAAGGGCGCTCCGATGAGCCCGATCCTCGTCCATCCCGACATCCGCCGGATGCTGATGGAGATGCGCGCCAAGACGCAAGGCGCCCGCGCCATCGCCTATCAGGTCGCCGAGGCGCTCGACCGCTCCCATCGCGAGCCCGACGAGGCCAGGCGCAAGGCGGCCGCCGAGCGCGCCGCGATCCTCACCCCCATCGCCAAGGCCTATGCCACCGATAGCGGCGTCGAGGTCGCCTCCACCGGCATCCAGATCCATGGCGGCATGGGCTATGTCGAGGAGACCGGCGCCGCCCAGCATCTGCGCGACGCCCGTATCGCCACGATCTATGAGGGCACCAATGGCATCCAGGCGATCGACCTCGTGCTGCGCAAGCTGCCGCTCTCGGGCGGGCAGGCGGTGGCCGATCTGATTGCGCAGATGCGCGCCGTCGTTGCCGAGGTGAAGGCGGCCAACACGCCGGGCTTCGGCCACAGCGCGGCTCGCCTCGCCGCCGCCGTCGATGCGCTGGAGCGCGCGACGCAATGGATGCTGGCGACGATGGGTGGCGATCAGGGCGCCGTGCTGGCCGGCGCGACGCCCTATCTCAAGCTCTTCGCTTTGGCGCAAGGCGGCACCGGCCTCGCCCGCAAGGCGCTCGCCACCCGCGCCGAGGCGCACGGTGCGGACGATCTCGCCACCGCCCGCTTCTTCGCCGAAATCCTCGCGACGGAAGCGCCTGCGCTGGAACTCGCGGTGACGGAAGGGGCGGGCGCGGTCGCGGATGCGGCTGCGGTCTTCGCGGCGTGAGCGAGCCCGATCGCGCGCTGGCCGGCCGCATCTGTCTCGTCGCCGGCGCTTCGCGCGGGCTTGGGCGCGGGATCGCCCGGGCGCTGGGTGAGGCGGGCGCGACCGTCATCGTCACCGGCCGGTCCAGCGAGGCCGGCCCGCGCACCGACCAGCGCCAGGAAACCTTCGAGGACGCGGCACGCGAGGTCGAGGCCGCCGGTGGCAAGGGTCATCCCTATCGCTGCGACCACACCCAGGAACGGGAGGTCGACCAGCTCGTCTCCTGGTGCCTGCGTCGCTTCGGCCGTCTGGACGGGGTCGTCGACGCGGTCTGGGGCGGCAATGAGGGCTATGACGGCGAACGCTATCCCGACGGCTCGGCCTTCGGCGCGCCGTTCTGGCGAAGGCCCGTCGCAAGGCTGGGCCAGAGCTTCGAGAGCGGTGTCTATGCGCAGCTCCTGCTGGCGCGCGCGGTCGCGCCCGCCATGGTCCAGTCGCGCAAGGGCCTCATCGTCACGGTGAGCTTCGACACGGCGGGGGCCTATCTCGGCGACGTCGTCTACGATCTCGCGCAAGCGGCGATGAACCGGCTGACGCTGGCGATGGGCCATGAGCTCAAGCCCTTCGGCGTCACGGCGCTGGGTCTCTCGCCGGGCCATGTCCTGACCGAGCGGGTCCGCGACGCCGGGCTGGCGACCGAGGCCACCGAGACGCCGGCCTATGCCGGCCGGGCGGTCGCGGCCCTGCTCGCCGACGCCGATGTCGCGCGCCATGCCGGACAGGTTCTGAGCGTCGCCGATCTGGCCCGCGCCTATGGCTTCACCGATCGCGACGGCACGCGGCCGGAGCGCTTCGTGCCGCAGAGCTGACCCGCCCGTTATCGGTTTGACACGGGATGCGGGTTGGGGTTCCTGCGCCGCTCAACGTCGCCAACGCCAAGCCCGGATTGCCGCCATGCTGATGATCAACACCATCTGCCCCGAGCATGGCGACCGGCTGGTGCGCCGGGTCCTGCCCGATGACGAGGCGATTCCCCAGGGGGCGCTCTGGGTCGATCTGTTCAACCCCACTACCGCCGAAGACAAGAAGATCGAGACCTATCTCGGCATCTCCATCCCGACGCGGGAGGAAATGCACGATCTCGAGCCTTCCGAGATCATCTACACCGAAAACGGCGCGCATTACATGACCGCGCGCATCATCTGCCAGTCGGACACCGACGTTCCCAAGCTCGCCGACGTCACCTTCATCCTGACCGAGTCGGCCCTGATCACGGTGCGCTATGACGAGCCGGGCGCCTTCACCATCTTCCTCAACCGCGCCAACAAGCCCGGCGGCTGCGGCCTCGAGCCCGCGGCCGTCATCGAAGGGCTGTTCGAGGCGATCGTCGATCGCGCCGCCGAGGTGCTGCGCGGCGTCGGCGACCGTGTCGATCTGCGCTCGCGCCGCATCTTCGAGGGGCGCGGCTCGCAGGTCGAGCAGGGCGGCGCCTATCAGGCGGTGATCCGCAAGATCGGCCAATACGAACACATCATCTCGAATGTCCGCGAGAGCATGGTCTCGGTCGAGCGCGTGCTGCTGTTCCTCTCGGCCAACTTCAAGCGCTCGAAGAAATCCGCGAGCGCGATCGTGCCCGAATGGCGCAGCGCCATCCGCGACGTCCAGGCGATCGAGGAGCACGCGACCTTCCTGACCAGCAAGCTCCAGTTCATGCTCGACGCGACGCTGGGCCTCGTCGGGCTCGAGCAGAACAAGATCATCAAGCTGTTCTCGGTGGTGTCCGTGGTGCTGATGCCGCCGACCCTGATCGCCTCGATCTACGGAATGAACTTCAAGGCGATGCCGGAGTTGGAATGGGCCCACGGCTATCCGATGGCGCTCGCGATGATGGTGATCTTCGCGGTGCTGCCATACCTGTTCTTCAGGTGGAAGAAGTGGCTCTGACCACGCGAGCCTGAGATCTCGCGCAAAGCGGGATCGCGACGATGACCACCCCCCAACTCCTGTCCGTCTCGCTCGTGGCGGTGATGATGGCCGCCTTTCTCTGGGGCCGGCTGCGCTACGATATCGTCGCCATGCTGGCGCTTCTGGCGGGCGTGGCGATCGGCATCGTTCCCGCCGGCGAGGCGTTCAAGGGCTTTTCCGACGACATCGTCATTATCGTCGGCAGCGCGCTGGTCCTCAGTGCGGCGGTGGCGCGCTCGCGGGTGATCGAGCGCGTGCTGGCGCGGGTGACGCCGGTGCTGCGCTCGACCCAGTCGCAGGTCGTGCTGCTCGTCGTGGTCGTCGCGGTGATGTCGGCGATCATCAAGAACATCGGCGCGCTCGCGATGATGCTGCCGATCGCCTATCAGCTCGCCCGCAAGGGCGGCCGCTCGCCCTCCGTCTTCCTGATGCCGATGGCGTTTGCCTCGCTGCTCGGCGGCGTCGTCACGCTGGTCGGCACGTCGCCCAACGTCATCGTGTCCCGCGTCCGTGCCGAGCTTGGCGGCCAGCCCTTCTCGATGTTCGATTTCACCCCGGTCGGCATCGTGGTCGCGCTCGCCGGCTGCGCCTTCCTGATGGTCGGATACCGCCTGCTGCCGCAGGACCGGCGCGGCGCGGTCTCGCTCGACCAGGCGATCGACATCAAGGATTACGTCACCGAGGCCAAGATCGGCGCGAAGGCGGCGCTCGCCGGCAAGACGGTCGCCGATCTCAAGGCGATCGGTGACGGCGAGCTGCAGATCGTGGCGATCCTGCGCAACGAACGCCGCATGCAGGCGCCCCTGCCCGATGCCAGCCTGAAGGCGGGCGACACCCTGTTGCTGCGCGGCGATGCCGCCGTGCTCGAGCGCGTCGTCGCTGAGGGCGGGCTCGAACTCGACGGCCAGAACCGCCCGACTGAGAAGGAAGACGCGCTCGACCCCGATCAGGTCAGCGAGGCGATCATCGGCCCCGATTCCGTACTGATCGGCCAGTCGGCCGGCGATATGGGGCTGCATGCGCGCTTCGGCGTCAACATGATCGCGATCAGCCGCGCCGGCGAACGTTCGACGCAGCGCCTGCGCGACATCCGCCTGCGCGCCGGCGATGTCGTCGTCATCCAGGGCGATGAGAAGCAGTTGCCGGAAAAGCTCATGGAGCTGGGCCTGCTGCCGCTCGCCGACCGCGTCGTCTCGCTCGGCTCGACCCGCAAGGCGGTGATGACGGTGTCGATCGTGCTCGCCGCCGTGGTAACGCTGGCCTTCGGCCTGGCGCCCGTGCCGCTGACCTTCTTCGCCGCCGCCGTGCTGCTGATCACGCTGCGCTGCCTGCCGCTGCGCGAGGCCTATAGCAGCATCGACGCGCCGATCCTGCTGATGCTGGCGGCGCTGATCCCGGTCAGCGACACGCTGCGCTCGACTGGCGCCACTGACGTATTCGCCGGCTGGCTGGCGCAGGTGGGCTCGGGGATGCCGGGCTGGGCCTCGGTCGCGCTGATCCTGGCGGCGGCGATGGCGGTGACGCCATTCCTCAACAACGCCGCGACCGTGCTGGTCATGGCGCCGATCGGCGCGGGCTTTGCCGCCAAGCTCGGCTACAACCCCGACGCCTTCCTGATGGCGGTGGCGATCGGCGCGGCCTGCGACTTCCTCACGCCCATCGGTCACCAGTGCAATACGCTGGTGATGGGCCCCGGCGGCTACAAGTTCAGCGATTATCCGCGCCTGGGCGCGCCGCTCTCGCTGATCGTGCTGCTCGTCGCCGTACCGATGATCCTGCTGGTCTGGCCGCTGCAATGAGGCGAGGGGCCGGGGGCTTGCGCGCTCAGGCGACCAGACTTGTCATGAGATGATCGACCTCGCCGGCCAGCCTGGTGCTCTGGTCGGTCAGCTGCCGCGCCGAGGCGTGGACCTGCGCTGCCGCCTGCGTCGTCAGCCGCGCGCCCGCATTCACGTCATCGATGGTGTGGGACACTTCGGAGGTGAGCGACGCGGTACGCTGGGCGTTGCTGGAAATGTCCCGGATGATCGCGGTCTGCTCGACGAAGGCGGAGGCCATGCCGATCGCGATCTCCGACATCCGCCCGATCGTCTCGCTGATCTCCTCGATCGACTGAACGGAGCTGTGCGTCGCGTTCTGCATGTCGGTGACGAGCCCGCCGATGTCGTGCGTCGCCGTCGCCGTCTGGGCTGCCAGTGCCTTCACCTCGGCGGCGACGACGGCGAAGCCACGGCCGGCGTCGCCGGCGCGCGCGGCCTCGATCGTCGCGTTGAGGGCGAGAAGGTTGGTCTGCCGCGCGATGTCCGAGATGACGCTGAGCACAGCCCCGATCCGACCGGCTGCGGCCGACAGGGATTTCATGCGGTCATTGGTGAGACGCGTATGATCGACGGCGACATGGGCGATGCGGCTGGATTCGTCGAGCTGCCGGCTGATCTCGTTGACGGCGACGGAGATTTCTTCCGCCGCGACCGCCATGGAGGTGACATGGCCGGACGCTTCCCGCGCCGCCTCGCTGACCAGTTCGGACCGGGTCTGGGCCTGGCTGGCCGTCGAGGACATGTCGTTGGCCGCGGCTTCGAGCTGCTGTGAGGCCGAGGCGACATTCACCACGATGTCGCCGGCGACGCACTGGAAGCGGCTGGCGACGTCGCGGACCAATTGGTCTCTCTCCTCGGCGCTGCGTTGCTCGATGGCCTCCATCTCCCGCCTGTTCTGGTCGCTCTCGATCAGTTGCCGGCGAAACCCGTCGATCGCGCGGGCGATGTCGCCGATCTCGTCGCTGCGGTCGCAGCCGGAGATGATCGTCTGGCGCTCGCCCGCGGAGACCTGGCCCACCTCGCGGGAGAGCGCGGCCAGGGGGCGTGCGAGGCTGCGGGCCGCCAGCAACGTCACGACGACGATGGCGATGAAGAAAGCCAGCTGCAGACCGAGCTGGGTGGTCATCTGAGACCGGTGCTGGTCGATCCGGCGGGAGAGCAGGCGACGCAACTCGGTCTCGACCGTCGTCATCAGGGCCCGGCTCGCCACGAACTGGCGGTCGACAACCTTCTCCGCATCGGCGACATAGCCGGGAGGCAGCGGCGCTTCATGGGCCGTCGTGATGCCGTCGGTGACCTGGCTGACGGCATGAACCGCCTGGAGAAACTGGCCCGGGACCTCGCCCATGCCGCGCTGGACGCTGCCGTCGGGGTTCCCGGCGAATGACGCGGTCAAGGCGTTCTGCGCCTGATCGCGCGCCCGGGTGAAGCGGCTCGCGGCCGAGACGAGCGTTGCGAAATCTGCGATCGACGCGGAGCCGGATCGATAGGGAGCAAAGGCGCGCCTCAGCAACGCAGCCGACGTGACGACCTCCGGCAGCATGACGGTCGCCAGGTTCATCAGGTAATAGCTGTCGAGTTCGGGATCGAGCGTCAGGTTCGAAGCGTCGGCGATCTTCACCAGCGCCGGTTGGGCCTGTTCGAGCGCCAGGATGGGGTCGGAGCGCCCCGCCGCCAGCAGAAAGGCCGAGACGGCTTCGCCGGAACCGAACATCGGATCGAACATCTGCCGCGCCGGCGCGATCGCTTCGATGTTTTCGGGAGCGACGCCGGACGTATTTCGCGTCAGCTGGAACAGCAGCGGCGAGAGTGCCTGGACATAGCTCACGCCGTCCAGTTCGCGGGCTGCGAAGTCGATGTCCTTGGTCGCCTGGTTCACATAGGAGGACGTCATCAGCCCGAACGGGAAGGCGACGAGGAGCAGAAGCCATGACAGCTTCGTCCTGATCCGGAAGTGAGCATATCGAAGCGATGGCATGACGCTCTGCCCAAGGACGCGAACCGGGCCATGTGTCCCGAGCACACGACACCTTGAAGCAAAGACTCCCTATTTTACATTAATGCAGTTGTTGAATTGCTGTGCTGGCCCTGTATCGATTGTCGCAGGTGCGACCTGACAGCTACGGCATGACGCAGAGGCGTATCCCGGCCTGTTGGCCTCAAGCGCCTGGGATGGAGCGGATGTCGTCTCCCACGCACACCACCCCGCACGTGATCACCCGCGCCGTGATGCCGCCATGGCCGCGCACGGCGTTGTAGCCGCCTTCGCCGAGGATCTCCTCCATTCGCGAGCAGGGATGGCACTCGCCGGTCGCCTCCAGCAGCGCCGCGCCCAGCGTGAAGCGCCGGCCCTTCTGCGCCGTGAGGTTGATCCCCGCCACGACGATGTTGCGGCGAAGCAGGTCGGGCGTGAGCGCGTCGCGGCCGAGATGGGAGGCGATGGCGGCGAGATGCTCGGTCTGGATCAGCGTGACATGCCGGCCGCCGCCGGTGCGGCTGCTGTAATGGTCGCCGATCAGGCCCTGCTGCGGATCGAGCGTCGCGGCCTCGACCACCTGCATCGCAGCGCGCCGCAACGGGCGCAGGCCGATCCAGACGACGCGGCCGGGCCGCATCGGCGCGTCGAGCAGGCGTGCGAGGGGAGAGGCGGGGTCGAGCGGCAAGCGCCTCAGCCCATCACCCGCGCCGCCACGGCTTTCAGCACGGATCCGTCCCGCTCCAGCCAGCCGGGCACCGGCAGTCCCTTCGCGCGCAGGAACTCCGGATTGAACAGCTTCGACTGGTAGCGCGTGCCGTAGTCGCAGAGGATCGTCACGATGGTGTGGCCCGGCCCCAGATGGCGCGCCAGCCGCATTGCGCCCGCGACATTGACGCCCGACGAGCCGCCCAGGCAGAGCCCCTCATGCTCGAGCAGGTCGAAGACGATCGGGATCGCCTCTGAATCGGGGATCTGGAAGGAGACGTTGATCGGCGCACCGACCAGATTGGCGGTGATGCGACCCTGGCCGATGCCCTCGGTGATCGAGGATCCTTCTGACTTGAGCTCACCGGTCGTGTAGAAGGAATGCAGCGCCGCGCCCATCGGGTCGGCCAGCCCGATCGTGATCTTCGGGTTGAAGCGCTTGAGCGCGATGCCGGTGCCCGCCAGCGTGCCGCCGGTGCCGACCGCGCAGATGAAGCCGTCGACCTTGCCCTCCGTCTGCGCCCAGATTTCGGGCCCGGTCGTCTCGATATGGCCCTGGCGGTTGGCAATGTTGTCGAACTGGTTGGCCCAGATCGCGCCGTTGGGCTCGGTCCTGGCCAGTTCCCCGGCGAGGCGCCCGGAGACCTTCACATAATTGTTGGGGTTGGCGTAGCCGACGGCGGGAACCTCGACCAGCGTCGCGCCGGCCAGCCGCAGCATGTCCTTCTTCTCCTGGCTCTGCGTCTCCGGGATCACGATCACGCAGCGATAGCCCAGCGCATTGCCGACGAGCGCCAGACCGATGCCGGTGTTGCCGGCCGTGCCCTCGACGATGACGCCGCCGGGCCGCAGCAGCCCCTTCGTCTCGGCGTCGCGGATGATGGCGAGCGCCGCGCGGTCCTTGACCGACTGGCCGGGGTTCATGAACTCGGCCTTGCCCAGGATGGTGCAGCCGGTTTGCTCGGAGGCCCGCTTCAGCCTGATCAGCGGCGTGTTGCCGATGGCGTCGATGACGCCGTCGCGGATGCTCATGCGGAATTTCCCTGTTGGTCTGCAACCTGATAGGCGAAAGCGCGAAACAGGTCATCCATCACGAGCCCCTCCGCATCGCTTCGGAAGAACAGGTTCGTCGATGGCGCCGCTCGGAGACAATTCGACCCCGATGACGCTCGCCATGAACGAAATTCTCTCGGTGGACCGGCTGGGCCAGCGCGGCGACGGCATCGCACCGACTCAGGCCGGCGACGTTTTCGTGCCCTATGCCCTGCCGGGCGAGAGCGTGCGGGCTGTGCGCGACGGCGACCGCGCCCAGATCGTCGAGATCCTCACGGCGGCCGATACCCGCATCGCCGCGATCTGCCCGCTCTTCACCCGCTGCGGTGGCTGCGTCGCGCAGCATATGGTGCCCTCGCTCTACAACGCCTGGAAGCGCCAGCAGGTCGTCACCGCGCTGTCGCGGGCCGGGATCGCGGCGCCGGTCGCCGAGATCGTCGACGGCCATGGCGCCGGGCGTCGCCGCGTCACCTTCCACGCCAGGCGGGAGGGGATTGGCATGCTCGTCGGCTTCATGGTCGCGCGCAGCCATGATCTGATCGCCGTGCCCGCCTGCCCGGTGCTGGCGCCCAGCCTGGCGCGCGCGCCGGACGCGGCCCAGCTCGTTGCCAATCGGCTCGGCGGCTCCAACAAGCCGCTCGACATCCAGATCACCAGCTCCGACGCCGGGCTCGACATCGACATTCGCGGCCATGGCCCGGCCGGTGAGAAGCTGCGGCTCTCGCTGACCGAAGCCGCCGAGCGGCTCGATCTGGCGCGTCTCTCGATGCATGGCGAGATCGTCGTCGAGCGCCGTCCGCCGCAGCAGCGCATGGGCCGCGCGATGGTCGCCCCGGCGCCAGGCGGTTTCCTGCAGGCGACGGTCGCGGGCGAGGAGGCCATCTCCGCCCTGGTGCTGGCGGGCCTGCCGGCCAAGGCAAAGCGCGTCGCCGATCTCTTCGCCGGTTGCGGCCCGTTCAGCTTCCGTCTCGCCGAGCGCGCGCAGGTCCATGCCGTCGAGAGCGACAAGGCCGCCATGCTGGCGCTGACACGCGCCGCTGGCACCACGCAAGGGCTCAAGCCGATCTCGACCGAAGTCCGCGACCTGTTCAGGCGGCCGCTGCTCGAGCATGAGCTCAACGCGTTCGATGCGGTGGTGCTCGATCCGCCGCGGGCGGGCGCCGAGGCGCAGGTCAGGCGGCTGGCCGGCGCGAAGACACCCACCATCGTCTATGTCTCCTGCGATGTCGGCAGCTTCGCCCGCGACGCCGCGATCCTGATCGCGGGCGGTTATGCGCTGGACGGTGTCACGCCCGTCGACCAGTTCCGCTATTCCGCGCATATCGAGCTCGTCGGCGTGTTCCGGCGCGCGAAGAAGACCTGACATTCTGGAGGCAACCGTGAGCGCATCCATCCTGGACGACATGGCGGCGATCGTCGGCGCGAAGAACATCGTCACCGATGCCGACGCGATGGTGCCCTATCTCAAGGAGTGGCGGGACCTGTTCCGCGGCAAGGCGCAGGCGATCGTGCGGCCAGGCTCGACCGCGGAGGTCGCCGAGCTGGTCAAGCTGGCGGCCCGCACCGGCACCAAACTCGTGCCGCAGGGCGGCAACACCGGCCTCGTCGGCGGCCAGATCCCGATCGCCGAGGGCCGCGAGATCGTGCTCTCACTCCAGCGCATGGACCGCATCCGCAGCATCGACGCCGACAGCGACACGATGACGGTCGAAGCCGGGCTGACCCTGCAGAAGGCGCAGGATGCGGCGGAAGGGGCCGGGCGTCTGTTCCCGCTCTCGCTCGCCTCGGAGGGCTCCTGCACCATCGGCGGCAACCTCTCGACCAATGCCGGCGGCACGGCCGTGCTGGCCTATGGCAACGCCCGCGAACTCTGCATGGGGCTTGAAGTGGTGCTGGCCGATGGCCGCATCTGGAACGGCCTGCGCCAGCTCCGCAAGGACAATACCGGCTACGACCTGAAGAACCTCTTCATCGGGGCGGAAGGCACGCTGGGCATCATCACCGCCGCCGTGCTGAAGCTGTTCCCGCTGCCGGCCGCGCGCGCGACGGCCTTCCTCGCCGTGCCCGATCCCGAAGCCGCGCTGGCCCTGCTCAACGCTGCCAAGGCCGGCGCCGGGGGCACGCTCACCACCTTCGAACTGATGTCGCGGCTGGGCGTCGAGTTCGTCCTGCGTCACGCCGCCAGCGCGCGCGATCCGCTCTCGGGCCCGTCGCCCTGGTACGTGCTGATGGAGGTCTCGGCCCAGTCCGCGAGCGGGCTTGACGAGGCGGTGGAGGCCTTCCTCGGCGAGGCGCTGGAGAACGGGCTGGTCACCGACGCCGCGCTCGCCGGCTCGCTCTCCCAGCGCGCCGATTTCTGGAAGCTGCGCGAGATGCTCTCCGAGGTGCAGACCTATGAGGGCGGCTCGATCAAGCACGACGTCTCGGTGCCGCTGCATGCGGTGCCGGCCTTCATCGCCCGCGCCTCGGAGGCCGTCACGGCGATGGTCCCGGGCTGCCGGCCGCTGCCCTTCGGCCATATGGGCGACGGCAACATCCACTTCAACGTCAGCCAGCCGGTCGGCGCCGACAAGGCCGGCTTCATCGCCGGCTGGAGCGCGATGAACGAAGCGGTCCATGCCATCGTCAGCGAGATGCACGGCTCGATCTCGGCCGAGCACGGCATCGGCCGCCTGAAGCGCGACCTCCTGCCCGGCGTCAAGGATCCGGTCGAACTCGCCCTGATGAAGACGCTGAAGGCGACGCTCGACCCCCAGGGCATCCTGAACCCCGGCGCCGTGCTGGCGATGTGAGTTCCAACAGTTTGGGCGCGAAACCGCTCTGACTGTTGGAACCGGCAGCCTGCGTCAGAACAGGCTGCCCTGACCGTCGTCTCTGGCCCGCGCCGCCGGTTTGGCCCTGGCGGTGACGGCCGCGGCCTTGGGCGCCTCTGCCGTCGCCGGATCGAACGGCGCCTGCACCTCCGGCCCGTCATTCGCCACCTTGTTCACGGCGCTGCCGATCCTGACCATCTCCAGCAGATCCTCGGGCGGCGCCCGCAGCAGCGCGTTGTAGGCCTGGGCCTCCGCCGCGGGATCGAGCCAGGCGTCGAAGTCGCGCGGGTCGAGGATCACCGGGCAGCGATCATGGATCGCCGACATGAGCCCGTTCGCCGGCCCGTTGACGAGGGCGACGGTGTCGATCTCCGATCCATCGGGCGAATGCCACGTCTCCCACAGCGCTGCGAAGGCGAAGAGCCCGCGATCCGGCCGCCGGAACAGATAGGCGCGGTTCTCGCTCTGCCGGCCCTGGCCGAGCCGGTGCCACTCGTAGAATCCGTCGGCCGGCATCAGGCAGCGCCGCCGCGTCAGCGCGGCCCGGAACGACGGCTTCGTCGCGGCGCTCTCGCCGCGGATGTTGATGACGAGCGGAAAATCCTTGGGGTCCTTGACCCAGCCGGGGATGAAACCCCAGCGCATCAGCATGAACTGCCTGTCGCCCTCATGCATCCGCACGACCGGAACGGGCTGCGTCGGTGCGATGTTGTAGCGCGGCGGGAAGTTGGGCTGCTCGCGATAGGCAAACAGCGACCTCATCGCGTCGGGCGGCAGGGTAATGGCGTAGCGACCACACATGGTCCGCCAGATGTGGCGACGGAAGCCTTTTCGATCAACACTTTATTTGGGTTTGCCCGAGCATAGTCGCGCCAGTTTGGGGTTGAAGATGTCCGTCTCCGCGATCAAGGCGCTGGCTGGGAAGACGACCGCCAAGACGGAAACGTCGCAGGCGCCGCGGCTTTCGACCGATTTCCTCAACCGCTTCAGCGAAGCCTTGATGCTGATCGAGCTGGCTGGCGAAGACGACGATGTCGTCGAAGATCTGAAGGCGTGGCGCAGCGTCAGCTACCGCGAGCATTTCGAAACATCACCCCTGCGCTGTGCGCCCTCCGCACTCGCCGCCTACGACGCCGTCTCGCCGGCGCGCCGGGCCGGGTTTGAGGCGTTGTGCACGGCGATGACGCGGCTCGTCGCGACCGCGACCGCGCTGCTGATCGAAAAGCGCGACGGCCTGGAGCCGATGGCGATCGCCGAGGTCGTCGCAGACGCGCTGCGCCGCCAGATCGGCCGGGCGACACAGTTCATCAACGCCAATGGCGAAATCGACATCGGCAGGATCGAAAGCCGCGCCCTCCAGGCCGAAATCGACGCCCTGATCGCGCGCTGATCAGCCGGCCCGCCGCCCGCCGACCAGGAATTCGGCATTGCCGTCTCCACCCGAAATCGGGGAGGGCACAGGGCCATCGACCCGGAAGCCGAGCCCCGCCAGGACCTCCACGATGCCGGCGCAGACGCTGTCATGTACTGCCTCGTCGCGGACGATGCCCTTCTTCAGCGCCGCGCGGCCGGCCTCGAACTGCGGCTTGATCAGGGCCGCGACCTCTCCGGCCGGCGTCATCAGCGCGGCGACGGCCGGCAGCACCAGCCGCAGCGAGATGAAGCTGACATCGATTGTCGCCAGCGAGGGGGGCTCCGGCAGGTCGGCCGTGGTCATTGTGCGGATGTCGCGCGCCTCCAGGCTCAGCACGCGCGGATCGCCCCGCAGCGAGGGGTGGAGCTGGTCGCGCCCGACATCGACGGCGATGACCAGGCGGGCGCCGCGCTGCAGCAGAAGATCGGTGAAGCCGCCCGTCGAGGCGCCGACGTCGAGGCAGACGCGCCCGGCGGGATTGAAGCCGAAGACATCGAGCGCCTCGGCCAGCTTCAGGCCCCCGCGCGAGACGTAAGGGTGCGGCGCCAGCGCCGTCAGCACGGCGGTTTGCGCGAGCATCTGCGACGCCTTGCGGACGGGCTCGCCATCGGCGGTGACGAGGCCGGCGACGATGGCGGCCTGGGCGCGGGCGCGGCTCTCGCAAAGGCCGCGTTCGACGAGCAGTTGATCGGCGCGGATCTTCATCGCGAAGGACCTCCGCGCCGCTTCAGGCCCGTTTAATCGCGGCCGGCGTCCCGAGCGCGCCCTCGACGGTCCGCACGATGCCCGCCGCATCGAGACCGGCTCGGGCATACATCGCGTCGGGCTTGTCATGCTCCTGATAGACGTCGGGCAACGTCAGCGTCCTGACCTTCAGGCCGCCATCGAGCAGACCGCCGCGGGCCAGGAGATGCAGGACATGGCTGCCGAAGCCGCCGACCGAGCCCTCCTCGACCGTGACAAGGATCTCGTGCTCGCGGGCGAGCCGCAGGATAAGGGCCTCATCGAGCGGCTTGGCGAAGCGCGCATCAGCGACGGTGGTCGACAGCCCGCGCTGGCCGAGCTGTTCGGCCGCCAGGAGGCATTCCGCCAGCCGGGTGCCGAGCGAGAGAAGCGCGACGCGCGTGCCCTCGCGGACGATCCGGCCGCGGCCGATCTCAAGCGGAACCCCGACATCGGGAATCTCGACGCCGACACCTTCGCCACGCGGATAGCGAAAGGCGATCGGCCCCTCGTCGAAGGCCGCGGCGGTCGCGACCATATGGGTCAGTTCGGCCTCGTCGGCCGCCGCCATCACCACCATGTCGGGCAGGCAGGCGAGATAGGCGATGTCGAAGGCGCCCGCATGGGTCGCCCCGTCGGCGCCCACCAGCCCGGCGCGGTCGAGCGCGAAGCGCACCGGCAGCTTCTGGATCGCCACGTCATGGACGACCTGGTCGTAGGCGCGCTGAAGGAAGGTCGAGTAGATCGCGCAGAACGGCTTGTAGCCCTCGGTCGCCATGCCCGCCGCGAAGGTCACCGCATGCTGCTCGGCGATGCCGACATCGAAGGTGCGGCCTGGGAACTCCTTGCCGAAGGCGTCGATGCCGGTGCCCGACGGCATCGCGGCCGTGACAGCGACGATCCGGCTGTCCTCGCGGGCCGCCTTGATCAGCGCATTGCCGAAGACGGCGGTGTAGCTCGGCGCGTTCGCAGGCGCCTTGGCCTGCTGGCCGGTGACAGGGTCGAACCGGACGACGGCATGATACTTGTCGGCCGTGGCCTCCGCGGGCGCATAACCCTTGCCCTTCTGCGTCACGACATGGACGAGGATGGGGCCCGTCTGTGCATCGCGGACATTGCGCAGGACCGGCAGCAGATGATCGAGGTTGTGCCCGTCGATCGGCCCGACATAGTAGAAGCCGAGTTCCTCGAACAGCGTTCCGCCGGTGAAGAAGCTGCGCGCGAACTCCTCGGTCCGCTTGGCCTTCTCGTGAAAGAAGCGCGGCAGCCGCTCGGCCAGATGCTTGCCGATCTCGCGCAGAGACCGGTAGGTGCGTCCCGAAACCAGCCGGGCGAGATAGGCCGACATCGCCCCGACGGGCGGTGCGATCGACATGTCGTTGTCGTTGAGGATCACGATCAGGCGGGAGCCCTGCGCGCCGGCATTGTTCATCGCCTCATAGGCCATGCCGGCCGACATCGCCCCGTCACCAATCACGGCGATGACGTTGTTGCTGCCGCCGGCAAGGTCGCGCGCGACCGCCATGCCGAGTCCGGCCGAGATCGAGGTCGAGGAATGGGCCGCGCCGAACGGGTCGTATTCGCTCTCGCTGCGACGCGTGAAGCCCGACAGGCCGCCGGGCTGGCGCAGCGTGCGGATGCGCTCGCGCCGGCCCGTCAGGATCTTGTGGGGATAGGCCTGGTGGCCGACATCCCAGATCAGGCGGTCGCGCGGCGTGTCGAAGACGTGATGCAGCGCGACGGTCAACTCGACGACGCCGAGGCCGGCGCCGAGATGGCCGCCCGTGACGGAAACGGCGTCGATCGTCTCCTGACGCAATTCCTCGGCGACCTGGCGAAGGTCGCTGTCGGGCAGTTTGCGGAGATCGTCGGGCGTGTGGACGCGGTCGAGGATCGGCGTGTGCGGGGGCTTTGTCACGAGCCGGGTCTATCGCATCCCGCCGGGGTGGCACAAGCGCGGCGTCGTGCGGGAGGCGGCGGTCGCGCGCCGCATGTCGCGTCCGAAGGGGCACGCCATCGGCGAGGCAACGATCTGTTGACCATGTCCCGCCGAGGGGCGGGTATGGAGGTCACCGAAAGGGACGGAGCAGGCTTGTGCGCTGGCGTGCAAATTGCTCCAACGGCAACCGGGCGATGCGGGGGACGACGATGCGGGAGAGAACTTTGGGCCATTGGGTCGGCGGGCTCGCCGCCAGCATGAAGATCGTAGCCCTCGCGGCACTGGCTTGCTCCGGTCTGAGCGAGCCTGTCCGGGCGCAGGGCACGCTGCGCATCGCGATGACGGCGTCTGATATTCCCACCGCGACCGGCCTGCCCAACCAGGGCTTCGAGGGCATGCGCTTCCTCGGCTATCCGGTGTTCGAGAGCCTGTCGCTTTGGGACCTGACGACGACCGATCGCCTCGCGCCCCTGCGGCCGGGCCTCGCCGAGCGCTGGGAGCAAGCGCCCGACGATCCGAAAACCTGGATCTTCCATCTGCGGCGCGGCGTCGCCTTCCATGACGGTACGCCGTTCAACGCCGATGCGGTCATCTGGAATCTCGAGCGCTACTTCAACAAGGATGCGCCGCAGTTCGAGGCGCCCGCCGCGGCCATCGTCCGCGCCCGCGCGACGATCATGACCGGCTACCGCAAGATCGACGACCAGACGGTGGCGATCACCACCTCGGCGGCCGCATCCTACTTTCCCTATATGACGTCGCTCATCCTGTTCTCGTCGCCGGCCTCCTTCGAGAAGGCGGGGCGGGACTGGGCGAAGACCGCGCTCCTGCCCTCCGCCGGAACCGGGCCGTTCAAGATCGGCAGCGTCGCGCCGCGCGAGCGCGTCGAACTCCTGCGCCATGACGGCTACTGGGATGCGGCGGGCAAGGCCAAGCTCGACCGGGTCGTGCTCCTGCCGATGCCGGAGGCGAACGCACGGCTGGCTGCGCTGCGCACCGGCCAGGTCGACTGGATCGAGGTGCCGCCGACGGACGGCATTCCCTCGCTGCGGCAGGCCGGCTTCACCATCACCACCGGCTCCTATCCCCATGTATGGCCCTGGCTCTTCAACATCGGCGCCGCCGGCAGCCCGCTCAAGGACGTGCGGGTCCGCCAGGCGCTCAACTATTGCGTCGATCGCGACGCGATCGTCACGCTGCTCAACGGCATGGCCGAGCCGGCGATCGGCTGGCTGAAGGCCAGCGACCCGGCCTTCGGCACGCCCGCCAACCGCTATCGCTTCGACCCGGCGAAGGGCAAGGCGCTGCTCGCCGAAGCCGGCTTCACCGCGCAGAAGCCGCTCTCCTTCAAGGTGATGATCTCGACCTCGGGCTCGGGTCAGATGGCGCCGCTGCCGATGAACGAGTTTCTGCAGGCGAGCATGAAGGAAGCGTGCGGCGTGCAGATCGACTTCAACGTTACCGAATGGCAGGTGCTGCTCAACAGCATGCGGGCGCTGCCCGATCAGCCGTCGCTGGGCGGCTCGCTCGCCCTCAACATCAGCGGACCGTCGACCGACCCCAGCGTGATGGCGCGCTATTTCGGGGCCGCCAGCGCCCCGCCCAACGGCTTCAACTTCCCGCAGTGGAAGGATGAGGCCTTCGAAATCGCCCTTGCGAAGCTCGCCGCGGCGACTGATCCCGGGCAGGTTCAGGCTCAGACCGCGCTGGCGCATGCGCGGCTGGTGGACGACCCGCCCTGGCTTTACGTTGTCCATGATCTCAACCCGCGTGCCATGTCGAAGAACGTCCGGGGCTTCATCTCGCCGCAGTCCTGGTTCGTCGATCTCGCCCGCATCTCGATGCAGTGACCGTCATGGACAGGTTGTCTGGCGCCCCAGCCGATCCCGCTTTGCTGCCGGCCCATGTCCTGGCGCGCGAGATCGCGGCGCGCCGGCTCTCGCCGGTCGATGTCGTGGATGCGCTGCTCTCACGGATCGACCGGTTCGAGCCCAGGCTCCAGTCTTTCATCGAGGTCTACGCCGCGGATGCGCGGCTCGCGGCCGAGGGTGCCGACAAGGCGATCCGCTCCGGCCATGCCGTCGGCCCGCTCCATGGCGTGCCGGTGGCGCTGAAGGACCTGGTTGATCTCGAGGGGCGGATCACAACCGGCGGCTCGGCGCAGTGGCGGGGCCGCCGTTCGACGGTCACCGCCACCATCGCGCGGCGGATGATCGCGCAGGGCATGATCATCCTAGGCAAGACCCACACCGTCGAATTCGCCTTCGGCGGCTGGGGCACCAACCAGCATATGGGCACGCCCTGGAATCCGTGGGACGAGGTGCACCCGCGCACGCCCGGCGGCTCCAGCAGCGGTTCAGGCGTCGCGGTCGCGGCCCGCCTCGCGCCCTGGGCGATCGGCACCGACACCGGCGGCTCGGTGCGTCTGCCCGCGGCGTTCTGCGGCCTGACCGGGCTCAAGGTCACGATCGGCCGGATTTCGACCCATGGCGTCATCCCGCTCTCGACCTCGCTCGATACGCCCGGCCCGATGGCGCGCGACGTCGAGGATGTCGCGCTGCTCTACGATCTGATGCAGGGCCCCGATCCGCTCGATCCCAACACGCGCGGCATCCTGCCGGTCGACCCGATGCCGACCCTGAAGCGCGGCGTGCGCGGTCTGCGTCTGGCCCGGATGCCGGAGTCCGAACGCAGCGGAGTCGATGCGGAGATGCTGGCGGCCTATGACCGCTCGCTGGCGACGCTCGCCGGGCTCGGGGCCGAGATCGTCGATGTCAGGCTTCCCTTCGCCTTCACGGATTTCCTCGATTCGCAGGCCATTCTGGAAGCCGAGGCCTATTTCAACGACGGGGCCCTGGCGGCCGATCCGGCCACGATGCTCGACGAGGCGGTGCGCGCGCGCGTGCTCGTGGGCGCCAACACGTCGGCCCAGGATTACCTCGCCACCAAGCTTCGGCAGGCGCAGGCGAAACAGGCGATGGCCGCCGCTCTCTCCGGCATCGACGCGCTGCTGACGCCCAGCACCGCGACGCCCGCGATCCGGCTCGACGCCGTCGACCAGGCCGTCATGCCCTCGCGCTTCACCCGCTTCGGCAATTTCCTCGAAATGTGCGCGCTGTCGCTGCCCAACGGCTTCACGACGGGCGGGCTGCCGCTGTCGCTGCAAATCTGCTGCCCGGGCTATGAGGAGGCGATGGCCCTGCGCATCGGCTACGCCCTGCAGGAGGCGACGGACCATCATCTGAGGCTCCCGCCCATGGTGGCCTGACCGGGCGCGGCGACGGAGCCCTCAGGCTTGCCGGAAATCGGGTGGGATGGGGCGAGCATCCCGGCGAAGACCTGCCGACGCCCCGGCAGGAAACCCGCCATGTCAGACCCTCGACTTACCGCCCTCCTGCTCGCCGGCATCATGGCGCCTTTCGCCGACCGTCTGGCGCTGGACACGATCACGCTCGCAGACACGCAGGCCGGCGCGACGCCGCGCCTTGTGGGCCTTCTGGTCGCGGCGCAATCGGCGGCCTGGCTTCTGGTCTCGCTGCCGGCGGGCGTCGTCGCCGATCGCGTCGCGCCGCGCAGCCTGATCCGTCTCGGCGGCGTGCTGATGATCATCGGCGCGCTGGCTGGCGCAGCGCTGCTGGCATCCGGCGAGCCGGGCTGGTGGCTTGCCGGATCGACCTTCGTCGCGGCGGCGGGCCCGGTGGTGATCGCATTGTCGATCTTCGTGCTGATGCCACGTGCGGTCGCGGTCGCCGACCTGCCGCGCGCCAATGGCCGGCTCGAACTTGGCCGTGCGGCCTTCAGCCTCGTGGCGCCGCTGATCGCCGGCTGGGCGGTCGCGCGGGGGCAGGGCTGGATCGGCCTGGCGCTGTGTGCACTGGCCGGCGCGCTGGTGCTGGCGGCGGCCGCGAAGCTTCCCGGCGAGCGGCCCCCGCCGCAGCCGCGCCTGAAGCTGCATCGCGCCATCGCCGAGGGCGGCCGCTTCGTCGCGCGCCATCCCTATCTGCGGCCGATCGCCCTTTGCGCCATCGCCTGGAACCTCGCATTCTTCGCCTTCACGGCCATGGTCGCGCCCTATGCCGCCCGCATCCTGGGGCTGGCGCCCGAGGCGATCGGCCTCGCCTCGTCGGTCTATGGCGCCGGGCTGGTGGCGGGCGCGCTCAGCGGAGCTACCCTGATCGCGCGGCTGCCGACCGGCTGGCTACTGGTCTTCGGCCCGGCCTCCTCGCTGCTCGGGGCGGTCGCGCTCGCGCTGGCGCCCGTTGGGCTCGGCTGGCCCGCGCTCGCCTTAGCCTTCTTCCTGTTCGGCTTCGGCCCCATCCTCTGGTTCATCACCCAGACCAGCCTGCGTCAGGCGGTGACGCCGCAAGCCCTGCTCGGCCGGGTCAGCGCGACCCTGACGACCGCGATGTACGGGATGCGCCCTCTCGGCGCGCTCGCCGGCGGGCTGGCGGGCGAATGGTTCGGGCTCGCCACGGCGATCTGGCTGCCGGTCGCGCTGTTTGGCCTCTCGACGCTGGCGATCCTGGCCTCCGCGATGCCGGGGCTAAGGACGATGCCGACTGGGGAAGTCGGTTCTTCAGGCCGTCAGCGATCGCGCGGGCCGGTTACGCCGGGCTGATGCGCTCGACACCGCTGAGCTTGAAGCCGAGTGCCTTCAGAACGGCCAGAAGCGTGCTCAGTGTCGGATTGCCCTTGGCGCTCAGGGTTCGGTAGAGCGTCTCGCGCGACATTCCGGCTTCGCTGGCGAGCGTGGTCATGCCCTGGGCGCGGGCGACGATACCGATGGCCTCCGCGATCTCGGTCGCGTCACCTGAAGCAAAAGCGTCTTGCAGAAATCCCTGCGCGACCACCGGATCGGTGACGAGTTCGGCGAGGTCGAACGGGCGTGAGATGTGGTCAAGGATGTGCGGGCATGATCATCACCCCTCTGGCAGCGGAATGAACTCGGACTCGTCGCCGGGCACCGTGTCGAAACGGCCGGCCTTCCACTCCGCCTTGGCCTGGTCGATGCGCTCCTTCGAGGAGGAGACGAAGTTCCACCAGATGTGGCGTGGCCCGTCCATCGGCTCGCCGCCGACGATCATCAGCCGCGTCTGGTCGATTGCGAGGATCGAGATGCGGTCGCCCGGCTTGAAGATCAGCAGCTGCCCGGCGCCGAATTCGTCTCCGGCGATGTCGACCCTGCCGGAGACGATGTAGATCGCGCGCTCGTCATAGTCGGGGTCGAGGGGCAGGATCGCGCCCGGCGACAGCACGGCCTCCGCATAGAGCGCATCCCACGGGAACGACACCGGCGAGGTCTGGCCATAGGCCGAGCCCATGATCAGACTGATCCGCTTGCCGCCCTCGACGATCCGCGGCAGCTCGGGCGCGGCATGATGCATGAAGGCCGGCGCGGTCTCCTCATGCGATTTCGGCAAAGCGAGCCAGGCCTGGATGCCATAGAGCTTGGGCCCGCTGGCGCGCGCCTCCAGCCCGGTGCGCTCGGAATGGACGATGCCGCGCCCCGCCGTCATCAGGTTCACCGCGCCGGGGCGGATCGCGAGTTCCGTGCCCAGCGAATCCCGGTGCATGATCTCGCCGTCGAAGAGATAGGTCACGGTCGAGAGCCCGATATGCGGGTGGGGCCGGACGTCGAGCCCTTCGCCGAGATGGAACTCCGCCGGCCCCATCTGGTCGAAGAAGATGAACGGCCCGACCATCTTGCGCCCGATCGAGGGCAGGGCGCGCCTGACCGAGAAGCCCCCGAGATCATGCGCGCGTGGCACGATCACCTGCTCGATCGCCTGGCAGGAGCGGGCATCGCCCATGACGGGATCTTCGGCGGGAAGCTGGGACATGGCGGGGCTCCTGTGCTGGGCAGAGCCTGACGGCATCGGCCTGCGGCGGCAAGGCCCTGATCGGCGTGCGCCGGTCAGGCTGTCATGGCGCCAGCCGCAGGCGCCCCGAGCCGGCCCAGCCTTGCAGCATAATGCTCGCCCGCAGCCTGCAACGCCTCCTCGTCGGCCTTGTGCGCGTCGTAGATCAGGAAGGGCTCGGCCCAGACGAGGCCGCAGCGGTTGGCGGTCGCCTGCAGCGGCTTGAGCAGGTCGCGCAGCGGAAACAGGTTGGCGCCTCCCGGCGCATAGGCGTGCTGGACGTTGCCGGCTGTTGCCGCGACCAGCAGCGGCTTGCCGGCGAGCTGGGCGCCCTCTGTCTCATAGGCGACGTAGAACATGCGCGTCAGCACGGCGTCCTGCCACGCCTTCAGCAGGGGCGGCGTGGAATACCACTGCAGCGGAAACTGGAAGACGATGCGGTCGGCCGCGATCAACCGCGCGACCTCCCGGTCCGTGTCGATGAGCCCGTCGGGATAGAGCGCCTGCATGTCGACGATCTCGGTGTCGGGCCGCATCCGGGCGGCGTCGACGAGGGCGCGGTTGGCGCGCGAGCGGCTGAACTCGGGGTGGAACAGCAGGATCAGGGTCTGGGTCATGGCAACCTCCGTTGGGATGACCGGAGGATGCGATGCCCGATAAAATCATTCCAATGGATGATGGATATATCGTATTATCGGTTTCATGAATTTACGATCCGTCGATCTCAACCTGCTGGTCATCCTCGACGCGCTTCTCGACGAGGCGCATGTCTCGCGCGCCGCCGACCGGGTCGGCCTGTCGCAACCGGCTGCGTCGAGCGCGCTCGATCGCTGCCGGCACCTGTTCGGAGACCGGCTGCTGGAACGCGGCGCCGGCGGCATGGTGCTGACCCCGAAGGCTCAGGCGCTGGCGCAACCGGTCAAGGCGGTGCTGGCGGGCATGGCCGCTCTGCTCGAGCCGCGCGAGCCCGATCTCGCGACGCTGCGCCAGACCATCCGCCTCGTCATGGCCGATCACCCCGCCATCGTCATCGCTCCGGCGCTGCAGGCGGAACTGGCACGGTCCGCACCCGGTATCACGCTCGCGATCATGCCCTGGCACGGCGCGGCGGCGGCGCTCGACGGCCTCGGACGCGGCATCATCGACCTTGCCGTCTCGGTGTTCCCCGCGATGGACGCTGAATTCACCCGCAAGGAGCTTCTGCGCGAGAGCTATCTCGCCGCGATGCGCAAGGATCATCCCGCCGGAGCTGGCTTCGACCTCGATGCCTGGCTCGCCTTCCCGCATGTGCTGGTGTCCGGGCGCGGCGAAACCAAAGGTCCGCTCGACGAGGTGCTGGCCCGGATCGGTCGTGCCCGCCAGGTCGGCATCGTCGTCCCGAGCTTCACGATGGTGCCGCCGCTGCTCGTCGGCTCCGACCTGATCGCGCTGCTGCCGAGCCGCTGCCTGCCGGAATCGTCCCGCGCCGATCTGATCGCACTGGCGCCGCCGATCCCCGTCGATGGCTTTCCGCTGCATCTCGCCTGGCACCGGCGCCGCGCCGGAGATCCGGGCGTCCGGCATGTCGCGGCGCTGGTCGAGGGGCTGATTGGGCGGCTGGCGCCGTGGACGGGCGCGGCTCTGCGGCGTTGAAGGCCGCGCCGCCTATTTGTCGACGTCGAGCGGGGCGGTGCCGGTCGGCTTGCCGTCGGCGGACAGCGTGATCTTCTCGATGCGCGCCTCGGCCTGCTTCAGCAGCGCGTCGCAGCGGGCTTTCAGGGCCTCGCCGCGCGTGTAGATCGCGATCGATTCCTCGAGCGGAACGTCGCCGCGCTCCAGCCGGGCGACGATGTCCTCGAGCTGCTTCAGCGCCGCCTCGAAGGGCAGGGCGCCGACGTCGTCATTGGAAAGGGCTTCGCTCACAGCATGATTCCCGTTTGCCGGTCGCTTATCCGCCGGAGCGGCGGGAGCCGCAACCCAAAAGCCGTGGCGGCTCACAGGCACGGCGTGGCTCGTCCCTGTGGCGTCACACCGGCAGCGCCGAGCTCTTCTTGATCGAGCGCAGCGTCAGCGTCGACTGGACACGGGTGACGCCGGGAAGCTGCGTGATGATGTCGGTGTGGATGCGCTCGAAATCGGCGCTGTCGCGATAGATCACCCGCATCAGATAGTCATGCGCGCCGGCGAGCAGATGGCATTCGAGGATCTCGGGCAGGTTCAGCACCGCCTGCTCGAATCCCTCCAGCGAGGCGCGGCCCTGCTGGTCGAGCGTCACGAAGACGAAGGCCGTGCCGGGGAACCCCGCGATCTTGTCGTCGAGCAGCATCGCATAGCCGCGGATCAGCCCGCTTTCCTCGAGCTGTCGCACGCGGCGCAGGCAGGCCGAGGGCGAGAGGTGCACCTTCTCGGCGAGGTCCGAATTGGTGATGCGGCCGTCGGCCTGCAGGATGCGCAGGATGGCGCGGTCGCGTGAATCGAGTTCGATGCTCATGATGTCCGTATCCCCTGCGCGATGCATTGTCGCAAATTCCGCGCAATGCAAGCAATGTTCTGCATCGATTTTGGGATCGGACGCTGAATTCCGCGGCGTCACCGCGCAAGCCCGCACGAAGCTGCCGGGCCCGGCGGCGGCGTTTCCGCGGTGTAATCAGCGCAGGCTGAGGGAAAACGGCGTGCCTTCGAACGCATCGGCGCCGCGCCCGATCCGGGCGATCGCCGCGCTCATGCGGCCGTCCCGTCCCAGAAGACCGTCGGCGACGGCCACCAGCCGGGCATTGGGTGTGGCGGAGGGGGCCGCAGCCCGCAACGCGGTCGCGATCTCCTCCTCGTCGCGGGCAGGCCCGAGCGCACAGGCCGCGATATAGGCGGCCGCCGTCGAGCGGCTGATTCCGGCCCAACAATGGATCACCAGCGGCGCCGCCCGGTCCCAGGCCCGCATGAAGGTCAGGAAGCGCTCGACATGCTCGCCGGCCGGCACGACATGGCCCTCCATCGGCGCGCCGATATCGGACATGCCGAGGAAGAGATGGCGGTCGGCCGCGATCCCGGCGGGCCGTTCGACCACCGTGCCGACATTGATCAGCGTCACCAGATGGCTGGCGCGCGCGGCCGCCACGGTTTCAGGGAGCCGGGACAAGGGCGAGACGTGGAGCGTGGGCATCTCTGGTTCCTGGACGCGATGGCGTGGCGGGTGACGGTGATCGCGAACGCGACCTGCTGTTAAGCCAGCCCGCGGCGGCCGTCATCCGCGATGTCGCTGCGCCGCTTCGTCACTGGCCCTGACATGCAAGATATGGTTCATACATGAACCATCACGATCCGCGGGCGTCGCCTAGCGCGGCCCGGGTGGCGAGGCTTGCAATGAATCTCTGGTTCCGCCTGATCTGGCTGCTGCTCACGAGCCCCTTCGGCGCACGGCTGGAACCGCTCGCCGATCCCTCGCGGCTGGGGTTCCGCGTCTGGCCGCATGATCTCGACACCTCGCTGCACATGAACAATGGCCGCTACTGGTCGCTGATGGATCTCGGCCGCACCGATCTGATGCTGCGCACCGGGCTGTGGCGGGCGGTGCTGCGCCATCGTTGGGTGCCGGTGGTCAATGCGGGCATGATCCGCTTTCGCCGGGAGCTGCGGCCCTTCCAGCCCTTCCGCATCGAGACGGCGATCCTGTGCTGGAGCGACTCCTGGCTGGTGATCCGGCACCAGGTTCTGACCCGTGGCAAGGATGGCGCTGAGGTCGTGGCCGCACACGCGCTCGTGCGTGCCGCCCTCTACGACCGTGCCGGCCGGGCCTATGTGCCGGTCAACAGGCTGATGGCGGAAATCGGGACCGTGCAGGAGAGCCCGCCGCCGGGACCCGAGGTCGAGGCCTTCCTGGCTTCGGACGATGCCATGCGCGGGAGCGCGACGGCGCGCTGAGCGGCCCTATTCGGCCGCGACCCGGGTCGCCCGCCATTGCGCCAGAAGCGCGCGCAGCGCGCCGGGCTTCAGCGGCTTGTTGAGCAGGTGGACGTCGAGCGCGGCGGCCGCCTCGCGCACATTGGGCGACCGGTCGGCGGTCAGCAGGATCGCCGGCATAGGTCCCCGTGACCGTTCGCGCAGCGTGCTGATCGCGGTCAGGCCGTTGCCATGGTCGAGATGGTAGTCGGCGATGACGACGTCGGGCGCCCCACGCTTCTGCGCTGCCAGGGCTTCGTCGAGGCCCGCGGCGATGGTGACGCGACAGCCCCAGCCTTCCAGCAGCCGCTTCATGCCGTCGAGGATGGCGGGCTCGTTGTCGATGACCAGCAGCTTGAGCCCTGCGAGCTGCCCGGCGGGAATCGCCATCGGCGTCGTGCTCGTGCTCATTTCCGGCAGGGGCGAGGCGCGCGGCACCAGCACCGCGAAGCGGCTGCCCCGCCCGGGCACCGAATCCAGGGTCAGCTTGTGGTCGAGCGTCCGCGCGATGCGCTGGACGATGGACAGGCCGAGCCCGAGCCCCCGCGCCACCCTGGCGCCCTGGTCGAGCCGCTGGAACTCGCGGAACACCGTCTTCTGCTTGCCCTGGGGGATGCCAAGCCCGGTGTCGAGCACTTCGACGGAAATCTGCGGCCCGCGCCGGCGGAAGCCGATCAGCACCTTGCCGCTGGGCGTATACTTGATCGCGTTCGAGACGAGGTTCTGCAGCAGCCGCCGCAGCAATCGCCGGTCGGAGCGCAGGGCGAGGCTGGTCGGCATGAACACCAGCTTGAGGCCCTTCTCCTGGGCGCTGGGCTCGAATTCGCGCTGGAGCTGGCGCATCAACTCGTCCAGCCGGAAGGAGGTCAGCTCCGGCTTCATGGCGCCGCCGTCGAGGCGCGAGATTTCGAGCAACGCGGTCAGGATCTCCTCGACCGCATCGAGCGAGGCGTCGATGTTCTCGGCGAGGTCGGGGCTGCCGGCCGCCCGGTCGCGCTCGACCAGCGAGGTCGCATAGAGCCGCGCCGCGTTGAGCGGCTGCAGGATGTCGTGGCTGGCGGCGGCGAGAAAGCGCGTCTTCGAGGCGTTGGCCTCCTCGGCTTCGGCCTTTGCGCGCTGGAGCTCGGCGTTGACGCGCAGGATCTCCTCGGTGCGCTCGACAACCCGGCGCTCCAGGCTCTCATTGGTCCGCTCCAGCTCTTCCTGCGCCTCCACCGCTTCCGTGATGTCGGTATAGGTCGTGACGAAGCCGCCATCGGGCAGCGGGTTGGTGCGGATCTCGATGACCTTCTTCGAGGGGTAGAGCTTGAGCCGCACCGGCTCGCGATCGCGCACGAAGCTCTGCAGCCGCGCCGCCATCAGCTCGTCCTGCTGGCCGTCGCCATAGGCGCCGCGCGCGGCGTTGTAGCGGACGATCTCGTCGAGGCCCGTGCCGAAGCGCACCATGGCGGGCGGCAGGTCGTAGAGCTGGATGAAGGCCTGGTTCCAGGCGAGCAGGCGCAGATCGGCATCGAGAACGGTGATGCCCTGGCCGGCATGGTCGAGCCCGTGCTGGAGGATGTCGCGGTTGTACTGCAGCGCGGCCGAAGCGTCGTCGAGCAGCTTGAAGGCGGCCTCGGTGGTGAGGTTGCGCCGCCTCAGCAGGAGCGAGAGAACCAGGCGCGACGACGCCGCGCCGATCGCCGAGGAGAGCAGGTGCTCGCCGAAGCGCAGCAGGTGGATGTCGGCGTCGCGGGTGGGGCTGGGCTCCTCGCCGCGGCTGCTGGCGAAGCCCTCGAAGGCGCGCTGCGTCCGCTCCTGGCCGAGATAGCGCCCGATCGTCGATTGCAGCTCGGATTCGGTGACGCTCGAGCGCCACAGCGAGAAGGACTGCGCCATCGTCGCGCGGTCCGATTCGACGAAGGCGTTGGCCTGCAACCGCTCCATCGCCGTGGCCGGCCGCAGCAGCGAAAAGCCGACATAGGCCAGGAGGTTGAGCCCGAGGCTCCAGAACACGCCATGGGGCAGGGGTGGCAGGACGACGCCAAACAGCGCTTCCGGCCGCAGCGCCGTGTGGCCGAGCGGACCGAGCGCGATGATGTCGCTCCAGAACCCGCCCGGAAGGGCAAGGCTCGGCATCAGCAGCGTGTAGGCCCAGGTCGCGATGCCGACGATCAGCCCGGCCGCCGCGCCCAGCGCCGTTCCGCGCCGCCAGACCAGCCCGCCGAAGAAGGCCGGCGCGATCTGGGCCGTCGCGGCAAAGGACAACAGGCCGATGGCGACCAGCGCAGCGTCTCCCGCCGCGCGATAATAGGCATAGCCGAGCAGGATCACGACGAGGATCGCGACGCGCCGGATGATCACGACCTGCGAGCCGAGATCGCCGCCCATGGTGCCGTTGCCGGGCCCTTGCGCCGCAAGCTCCGCCTTGGTGCCGGCCGGGTCGCTGAGGCCGCGACGCCCGCGCAGCAGGATCGGCATGACCAGATGGTTGGAAATCATGATCGCCAGCGCCACCGAGGCGACGATCACCATCGCGGTCGCGGCCGACAGCCCGCCGACGAAGACGAGGAGCGCGAGCAGCCCTGCCTCCTTCTGCAGCGGCAACAGCAGCACGGTCATGTCGCGATCGACGCCCGGACCCGGGATCAGCAGTTCGCCGGCCATGGCGAGCGGCAGCACGAACAGGTTGATCAGGATCAGGTAGAGCGGAAACATCCAGGCCGCGCGGCGTACGTCCCGCGCGTCGCGGTTCTCGACGATCGTCATGTGGAACTGGCGCGCGAGCAGCAGCGCAGCGCAGGACGACAGCAGCGTCAGCGTCAGGAAGGTCGGCCAGTCCGACGTCCGCTCCCAGATCGGCGGCGCGCCGCTCGGCAGGTTCGCAGCCTGCGCGAACAGGTCGCCGGCGCCGTCATAGAGCCCGTAGACGACGAAGACGCCGAGCACGAGGAACGCCACCAGCTTTACCAGCGACTCGACCGCGATCGCCAGCACGAGCCCGTCCTGGTGCTCGGTGGCGTCGATGTGCCGCGTGCCGAACGCGCAGGCGAAGCCGGCGAGCACCAGCGCCACCAGGAAGGCGAGGTCCGTCAGCACGGGCGCATCGGGCGCCGCCGGGCGCCCGCCCGTCGCGGTCAGCAGCACCGAGAGCGAACTCGCGACCGCCTTGAGCTGCAGGGCGATATAGGGCAGGGCGCCGATGACGGCGACCAGGCACACCAGCGCCGCGACGCGCTCGCTCTTGCCGTAGCGCGCGCCGACGAAATCCGCGATCGAGGTGATGTTTTGCGATTTCGCGGTTCGGACGATGCGACCGACGAAGCGGTGGCCCAGGCCGATGACCAGGATCGGCCCGACATAGATGCCCAGGAAATCCAGGCCCGCGCGGCTGGCGAACCCGACCGAGCCGTAGAAGGTCCAGGAGGTGCAGTAGACGCCCAGCGCCAGCGCATAGATCGTCGCGCGCGCCTTGCCGCTGATCAGCCGCCGCCCCGAGGTGTCGGCAGCATGGGCGATCGCAAACAGAGCGCACAGATAGGCCAGCGCCACCAGGACGACGGACCATGCGGGAATCATGCTGCCTCCATCGCCGGCTGCGGCTCGCCGGCGACCTTAGAGGAGGAGGACGGCGGGTGGGAACTGGTTTCCATGGACGCTTTCGTGCTCTAGCCTCCCTTGCGTCATGCGCGGCGGGCCGGTTGGAGCTCTCGCGCCAGCCAGGCAGCAAGGGGCGAAAGCATGCTCGATGAATTCAAGAAATTTGCACTGAAGGGCAATGTCGTGGATCTCGCGATCGGCGTGATCATCGGCGCGGCCTTCGGCCGGATCGTCGATTCGCTCGTCAACGACATCATCATGCCTTTCATCGGCGCGCTCGGTGGCGTCGATTTCTCCAATTACTTCGTCGGGCTCAACAGCGGCATCACCGCCACCACGCTGGCGGAGGCGCGCAAGCAGGGCGCGGTCCTGGCCTATGGCAACTTCATCACCATCGCCGTGAACTTCATGATCATCGCCTTCGTGCTCTTCCTCGTCGTCAAGGCGATCAACCGGCTGCAGAAGTCGCAGAAGGAAGAGCCCAAGGCGCCGGCCGCACCGGCCGAGGACGTCGTGCTGCTCGGCGAAATCCGCGACCTGCTGAAGCACAAGCCGCTCTGACTTAAGCGCGATCGGTCACGCTGATTCATCACCGTGACCGATCGAGCCGATCTCGCGATTTGATGCCGGACGGCTGCGCGATCGGCTAAAGGTGGCGCTTCGAAGTCACGAGGTTCGAACCGATGTCCATCATGCCGATCGCCGGGTCCACGCTGGCCGAATCCTTGCGGCCCGAGGCCCGCAACGCTCCCGAAAGCGGCATCGTCGAGGTCGTCAACCATGGCCGGCTGAAAGAGGGTCTGATCCCGCTCTGGGTCGGCGAGGGCGATCTGCCGACGCCGGATTTCATCGCGCGCGCCGCCAATGCGTCGCTGGCCGCGGGCGAGACCTTCTACACCTGGCAGCGCGGCATTCCCGATCTGCGCGAGGCCCTGGCGCGCTACCACACGGCGCTCTACGGCCAGCCCTTCGCGATGGACCGCTTCTTCGTCACCGGCTCGGGGATGCAGGCGGTCCAGATCGTCGTGCGCATGATCACCGGCCCCGGCGACGAGGTCGTGATCCCGACGCCGGCCTGGCCCAACGTCGCCGCCGCCATCGGGGTGGCCGGGGCGATCCCGGTCAATGTGCCCATGGACTACATCCACGGCCGCTTCTCGCTCGACCTCGACCGTCTGGCAGCCGCCATCACCCCGAAGACCCGCGCCATCGCCATCAACTCGCCCGCCAACCCGACCGGGTGGACGGCGACGAAGGACGAACTGGCGGCGATCCTGGCGCTCGCCCGCAAGCATGGGCTCTGGATCATCGCCGACGAGATCTATGCCCGCTTCGTCTATGACGGCCAGACGCGCGCCGCCTCCTTCCATGACGTGATGGAGCCGGAAGACCGCGTGCTTTTTGTCCAGACCTTCTCGAAGAACTGGGCCATGACTGGCTGGCGCGTCGGCTGGATCGAGGCGCCGCCCGCGCTCGGCCAGATCATCGAGAACCTGATCCAGTATTCGACCTCCGGCGTCCCGGTCTTCGTGCAGCGCGCCGCCATCGCGGCCCTGGACGAGGGCGAGCCCTTCGTGGCGCAGCAGATCGCGCGCGCCGCGGAAGGGCGCAGGATCATCGCCGAAGGGCTGAAGGCGACCAACCGCGTGACGCTCGCCCCGCCCGACGGGGCCTTCTACCAGTTCTTCTCGGTCGATGGCCGCGCGGATTCGCGCGCGCTCGCCATCGAGCTGGTCGACAAGGCCAATGTCGGCCTCGCGCCGGGAACCGCCTTCGGGCCGGGCGGTGAGGCGGGCCTGCGCCTCTGCTTCGCGCGCAACGCGGCGGATCTGCGGGAGGTCGTGATGCGGCTGCAGCGGGCGCTCGGCGGCAGCTGACGCGCGCCCGGAAGGGCCGGTCACCCGCTCCGCAGGCCGACGACGCATATCCGCCCTGCGCGGCTGAAGCCGCCACCAAATTGACCTTGGCGGGGCCTGCCGCCATGAACGCTCATGCTGCGATGCAGCGGAGCGGCAGGGCATCATGGCAGTCTCGGGTCAATCGTCGACGGCGCTCGCGGTCTGGTCGCGCGAGGCGCTGGTCATCGCCATCGCGGCACTGGGCGGCGCGCTGTTCTCGCTGCTGGGCGCGCCGGCCGCCTGGCTCTCGGGCGCCATGATCCTCAGCGCGGCCGTGGCGCTGGTCCGGCCGCTGCCGGTGCTGCGCCGCTCCTGGTTCGATGCGACCGTCCTCCTGTCGGGCACGATCATCGGCTCCTCGGCGACGCCGGAGGCGCTGGCGGCTGCGGCGCGCTATCCGGCTTCGCTTCTCGTCCTGCTGATCGCCATGGCGGGCATCATGGCCGCGACGGGGGCCTATCTGCGCTATATCGCGCGTTGGTCGTGGATCGACGCGCTGCTGGCGGCCGCGCCCGGCGCTCTGGCGACGGTGTTGGCGGTCGCCCAGGCCAAGGGCGCCAATATCGGGCGCATTTCGGTCGTCCAGCTGTTTCGTCTGCTCGTGCTCGTGGCGCTGCTGCCGGGGCTGATGCAGATGACCGGACTGCACCCCGACATCGCGCCTGCCGCGGTGAAGGTGCTGACGCCGGGAACCATGCTCCTGATGCTGTTGAGCAGCTTCGCCGTCGGGCTGGTTTTAGAGCGGATGGGCGTCGCCGCGCCGATGATGTTCGGCGCCACCTTCGCGAGCGCCGTGATGCATGGCACCGGTCTGGTCGAGGGCAGCCTGCCCCCGGCGGTCCAGATCGCGGTGCTGATCATGTTGGGCTCGACCATGGGCGGGCGGATCGGAACCATCCCGCGGAGGGAGCTGCTCGGCCTGTTCCCGCTAGCGGCCGGAGGGCTCGCGGTCTCGCTCGGAGTCGCCTTCACCTTCGCCTGGCCGGCGGCGCTGCTGGCGGGCGTAACCTATGCCGACGCCATGACGGCCTTTGCGCCCGGCGGCCTCGAGGCCATGGCGATGCTCGCCTTCGCGATGGGGCTCGACATGCTCTATGTCGGGTCCCACCACCTGATGCGGTTTCTGGTCATCGGCTTCGCGATGCCCTTCCTCGTCAGCCGCGTGAAGGCCGAACCGCCGCAGCCCTGAGGCCGCGGCGGCGGGAGCGCGGGCTCAGTCGACGCCGATCGTCGTCAGGTCCTGGAACCAGTGCTGGGCCAGGACGAACTGCTTGATCTTCGGCGAGAGCGCATGCGGGTTGGTGTCGTGGACGACCCAGCCGAGCACCGCGTCGTCGACGATCAGGCTGTGCGCCTTGGCGAGCAGCTCGTCCTGCTTGGCGACGTCGAAGCTCTTGGCCGCCTCGTCGAGCAGGGCGTCGACCGCCGGGCTCGACCATGTCCCCCAGTTCACGCCGACGGGCGCGACCTGGTTGGAGTGGAAGAAGCGGATGATCGCGTAGAGCGGGTCCGACGTCACATAGGCGATGTTGTTGGAGGAGACGTCGGCGTTCATCTCGTCCTTCGCGCCCTTGCGCCAGCGCGTGTAGAGCACCTCGAGTTCGACGACCTTGAACTCGATCTCGATGCCGATATCCTTGAGGTTCTGCTGGATGAACTCGTTCATCGGCAGCGACTGCATCTGGCCCGAGCCGCCCTGGGCGATGACAAATGTGGTCTTGAGCGGCTTTTGCTTGGAATAACCGGCCTCGGCGAGCAGCTTCTTCGCGGCTTCCGGATCATATTTGATCTGGAAGGCCGGCTTGCCGAACCAGGGGCTGGTTGGGTCGACCTGGCCGATCGCCGGGCGCGCGAGCCCATTCAAAAGCGCGACGATGCCCTCGCGGTCGATGGCGAGGTTGAGCGCCTTGCGCAGGCGGACATCGGCCCAGGGCGAGCCGGGCGCCACCGAGAGATGATAGTTCCAGACATGGGGCGTGACGTTCTCGACGATCCGCATCTTCGCCGACTTCAGCTGCGGCACGGTGTCGGGCGCCGGCGTCTCGATCATGTCGACCTGGCCGGTGATCAGCGCGTTGGTGCGCGCCAGCACCTCCGGCATCGGCAGCAGGATCAGCCGGTCGACCTTGGCGAGGCGCTTCTTGTTCCAGTACTCGGCGTTCTTGACGAGTTCGGCGCGCTCGCGCGGCACGAATTTGTCGAGCTTGAACGGGCCGGTGCCCGAGGGCGTCATCGCGAACTTGTCCCAGTCCCGGCCAAGCTTCTCGTACTGGGCCGGCGAGGACACCAGGAACCAGAGCATCTGGTAGGGGAAGAAGGAATCGACCGCCTTGGTGGTGATCTCGACCGTCTTGGCGTCGACGACGCGGTAGCTCGCCACCGACGGCAGGCGCGGCTTCACCTGCGCGGCCTGACGGCGGTCGAAATGCGGCGCCTTCTCGTCCATCACCTTGTCGAGGTTCCAGACCACGGCGGCGGCATCCAGCGCCGAGCCGTCATGGAACTTCACGCCGTCGCGCAGGGTGAACAGCCACTTCTTTGGGTCGGCCGGATCGACCTTCCATTCCGTGGCGAGTCCCGGCATCAGCTTGCCCGGCCGGTCGGCGACGTCCATCTCCCAGGCCACGAGCGGGTCGTAGATCGTGTAGCCGGTGAACTTGTAGGCGCCGGCGCCGCGATCGGGCTGGCCGGAGGTCAGCGGGATATCGGCCAGCGAAATGCCGTAGCGCACCACGGATTCAGCCTGTGCGCCGCTGGCGAGCGAAAGGGCGATGGCGGCCGACAATGCCAATCGTTTCAACATGCATGCAACTCCAGTGGGGAAGATGCATGCACTTCAGCAAGGCGCGTGCCATGGCCGGCGCGCTCGCGAACACGTCATTGCGAGCGCTTGGGCCGCTCAGCGCTCCCTGGGCCAAACGGCTCCGTTGGTGTTGGTCATCACCGCATAGAGCGAGCTCGTGCCGCAGATGAACAGCCGGTTGAGCCGGGGCCCGCCCCAGCAGACATTGGCGACAACCTCGGGGATGGCGATCTTGCCGATCAGCGTCCCGTCCGGATGGTAGATGTGGACGCCATCGGCGGCGCTGGTCCAGATTCGGCCTTCGGCATCGAGGCGGAAGCCGTCGAAAAGCCCCGCCGTGCAGGTGGTAAAGACGCGCGAGCCCGTCAATCCCGTGCCATCGGCCGAGACCTCGCAGGCGCGGATATGGCGCGGTCCGTTGTCGGGATCGTGGCTGGCGCCGGTGTCGGCGATGTAGAGGATGCGCTCGTCGGGTGAGAAGGCGAGGCCGTTGGGCTTGACGAAATCATCCGCGACGAGGCTCAGCGCGCCGCTCTGCCCGTCGATCCGGTAGACATGGCAGGCGCCGATCTCGCTATTGGCCTTGTTGCCCTCGTAATCGCTGAGGATGCCGTAATCGGGATCGGTGAACCAGATCGAGCCGTCCGATTTGACCACGACATCATTGGGCGAGTTCAGCCGCTGGCCCTGCCAGTGGCTGGCGAGCACGGTGATGCTCCCATCATGCTCGGTCCGCGTCACCTGCCGCCCGCCATGCTCGCAGGTGACGAGCCGACCGTGGGGATCGACGGTGTTGCCGTTGCTGTTGCGCGCCGGCTGGCGGAAGACGCCGACTTGGCCGGTCAGGGCGTCGAAGCGCAGCATCCGGTCATTGGGAATGTCCGACCAGACCAGCGTGTTGTGGGCGGGAAACCAGGCAGGCCCCTCGGCCCAGCGCGCGCCGGTCCACAGCCGCTCGACGCGGGCCGAGCCGGGAATGACCCGGTGGAAGCGGGGATCGAGCACCGTCGAGCCCGTGCCGTCGAGGATGCCGAACATGAAACCGCCTCTCCCTGATCAGGCGCGACCATCGGGGATCGCGTCATCGGGGGCAAGTCGGTGAGGCCCATCGCGTCGCCTCGGGCTCGCGGCAGCCGCACGTCTCCCGCGCGGCGATTTCGTTTCCTTACGTTTCCGGGCCGAAGGCCGCGCCACAAACGCCGCAATCCCCGGGCCCTTCCCGCCGGTTGGGTTGGTGGGGACAGCGATGCAGGACCTGGTGAGCGACGGGCAGAAGCCCGCGAAGCGCTTGGTGAGGATGCGATCAGCGGGCCGCGCGGCTGGCCGGGGGGCGGGACTCGCGCTGGCGGGCGCGCTCGCCGGCTGCGCCAGCGCCTCGCTGGACCAGGCGGGCGCACTGTCGTCCTATGCCGGCCTGACCCGGTCGGACGGCGTTGTGACCCAGTCGCAGATTTCGGTCGACAAGCCCGCCGTCCTCGCCGCGCAGACGGTGCGCATCGTGCCGACCTCCTTCACCCCCAAAGCGCAGGGAGCGCCGGTTTCCGACGACCAGCGCCGGCTGATCGCCAATGCGATCGACCGCTCGCTCTGCGTGGGGCTCGGCGAACGCTTCACCGTGGTCGCCGGCAAGCAGGCCGATCTGACGGTTCAGGCCTTCGTGTCCGATATCGTGCCGACCAATGAATATGCGGCCGCGGCCTCCAAGGCGGCGTCGATCGCCAAATCGGTGCTGCTTCCCGACATCCCGGGCCCGACGCTGCGTATCCCGATCGGGCTCGGCAGCCTGTCCGTCGAGGCCGAGGCGCGCGGCACGGCCGGCGAGCAACGCGCCGCGATGGTCTGGGGCCGCGGCGCAAACGCGTTGTTCGGGACGACACGCGTCTCCGCCGCGGGAGACGCCTATGAGTTCGCCGGCGCCTTCGGCGACGATTTCAGCACGCTGATCGTCACAGGCGAAAGCCCCTTTGGAAAGCTGCCGGGGCTGCCCTCGGGGCAGCGTCTTCAGACGATGGCCGGCGGGGCGCCGAAGCAGGTCCTCTGCGAGGCTTTCGGGCGCGCCCCCGGAGTGACCGGCTTCTTGGGTGGAGTCGTCGGAGCGCCGCCGGAATGGACCGACAAGGGCGCCGCGGACGCCGGCGTCGTCGCACTGGTGCCGACAGCCGGCGGGCAACGCCCCTAGAGCGCCAACCCCTCGTCCCAGTAGGGCGTCGCGCCATACAACTCCGCGAGATAATCGACGAAGGCGCGCACCTTCTGCTCCATGTGCCGGCGGCTGGGATAGACCGCGTGGATCGAGACCCGCTGGCCGACGGAGTAGTCCGGCAGCACGCGCAGCAGGGCGCCCGATTTCAGCTCAGGCCCAACATCCCAGGTCGAGCGCAGCGCGACGCCCAGCCCCGCCAGCAGCGCCTCGCGCACGACCTCGCTCGAATTCGTCCGCAGCGGGCCGGCGACCCGCACCGTGACCGGACCCTCCGGCCCGTCGAGCCGCCAATGGTCGGTGTTGTGGGCGATCAGCGTGTGCCCGGCGAGATCGCCGATGCCGCTGGGCACGCCCGCCGCCGCGAGATAGCCGGGCGTCGCGCAGAGCACGCGGTGGTTCGGCGCCAGCCGCTTCGCGACCAGGCTCGAATCGCGCAGGTCGGCAATGCGGATTGCAAGATCGAAGCCTTCGCCAACGATGTCGATGAAGGCGTCGCCGAGCACGAGTTCGACGCTGACCAGCGGATGCGCGTCGAGGAACGGCTTGAGATGGGGTGCGATGTGCAGCCGCCCAAACGATGTCGGCGCCGAAACCCGCAGCGTGCCGCGTGCCTGTCCGGCGCCGCTGGCGACCCAGGCTTCGGCATCCTCGATCGAGGACAGGATCGAGACCACGCGCTCGTAAAAGCCCTGTCCGGCCTCGGTCAGCGAGAGCTGCCGGGTTGTGCGCTGTAAGAGCCGCACGCCCAGCCGCTCCTCGAGCCTGCGGATGCGCTTGGAGATCACGGCCGGAGACAGGTTGAGCTGCCGCCCCGCAGCCGACATGCTGCGCGCCGTCACGACATGGGCGAAGACGTCGAGGTCGCCGAACCGGTCCATGGCTGCACAGATCCCCCATCGATTTTTTCGGTTATGGAAAAGATCATGCGCGTCGGTCGCACTGCAAGTCGTTTCGAATTGGTCTAGGCTGCGTACCGTTCGCCCGGGGAGACCGCACCATGTCCGCCATCGCCTTTCCGCTGCCCGATCCAAGCATCCTGGCGCGTCGCGAAGAGATTGTCGCGGGTCTCGCCCGGCTGGTCGCGCCCGATGCGCTGATCACCGCCGAGGACGAACGCCGCCCCTATGAGACGGATGCGCTCACCGCCTATCGCCGCCTGCCGCTGGCCGTCGTTCTGCCCTCGACGACGGCGGAGGTCGCTGCGGTGCTGAAATTCTGCGGCGAGCGGGGCGTGCCGGTGGTGCCGCGCGGTGCGGGCACCTCGCTGGCCGGCGGCGCGATCCCGCAGGAGGACGCTGTCGTCATCGGCGTCTCCAAGATGAACCGCATCCTGCAGATCGACTACGCCAACCGCACCGCGAAGGTGCAGGCCGGCGTCACCAACCTCGCCGTCACCGGCGAGGTGGCGGCGGAAGGCTTCTTCTACGCGCCCGATCCGTCCTCGCAGCTCGCCTGCTCGATCGGCGGCAATATCGGCATGAACTCCGGCGGCGCGCATTGCCTGAAATACGGCGTCACCACCAACAACGTGCTCGGCGTCACGCTGGTCATGCTGGACGGCAGCATTGTGGAGATCGGCGGCGCCCATCTTGATGCCGCCGGCTATGACGTGCTCGGGCTGATCAACGGCTCGGAAGGCCAGCTCGGCATCATCACCGAGGCGACCGTGCGCATCCTGAGGGCGGCCGAAGGCGCCAGGCCAGTGCTGTTCGGTTTCCCGACCAGCGAGCAGGCCGGCGCGGCAGTCGCCGCCATCATCGGTGCGGGCATCATTCCCGTGGCGATGGAGTTCATGGACAAGCCGGCCATCGAGATCTGCGAGGCCTTTGCCCATGCCGGCTACCCGATGGATGTCGAGGCGCTGCTGATCATCGAGGTGGAGGGCTCGGATACCGAGATGGACGCCCAGCTCGCCCGCATCGTTACGATTGCCCGCGAGCATGGCGTCAAGACGGTGAAGGAGAGCAAATCCGCGATGGAGGCCGCCGCGATCTGGAAGGGCCGCAAATCCGCCTTCGGCGCGACGGGCCGCATCGCGGACTACATCTGCATGGACGGCACGATCCCCACCGGGCAGCTGCCTTACGTGCTGCGCCGCATGGCCGAGATCGTGAAGGGCTACGGCCTGCGCGTCGCCAATGTCTTCCATGCCGGCGACGGCAATCTCCACCCGCTGATCCTCTACAACTGCAACGACCCCGTCGAGGCGCAGAAGGCGGAGGATGCCGGCATGGACATCCTCAAGCTCTGCGTCGAGGTCGGCGGCTGCCTCACCGGCGAGCACGGCGTCGGCATCGAGAAACGCGACCTGATGACCTTCCAGTTCAATCCGGAGGATCTGAACCAGCAGATGCGGGTGAGGGCGGTGTTCGACCAGCGCTGGCTGCTCAACCCGGCGAAGGTGTTTCCGCTGGAAGGGCGGGTGGCGGCGTGAGCAACCTCTCCGTCATTCCGGGACATGCCGCAGGCATGGGCCCGCAACCGAGAACCGATGCGGGCTATCGTTGTCTTGCCCCGATCGATCCGCTTCACTTGCTGGCGGTATCGGTTCTGGGTTCCGGGCTCGCCGCTTCGCGGCGCCCCGGAATGACGGTGGAGGAGATGTTTGCCGTTTCACGTCTACCTGATGGCGAGTGGGCAGCACGGAACCCTTTATCTCGGAGTGACCCGCGATCTCGCTCGTCGTGTTCACGAACACAGAAGCAAGGCTCTGCCGGGCTTTACGCGGACATACGGCGTCAATCGACTTGTCTGGTACGAGGAGTATCCGACGGCGCAGGAAGCGATCGATCGCGAGAAGGACATGAAGAAGTGG
>NNBT01001384.1_pt1 | contig 40949 bp, 41 predicted proteins | sample 1173831 | NCBI WGS metagenome assembly NNBT01 (sample SAMN07173936, study PRJNA388173) | plant metagenome | isolation source: symbiotic tissue sample KVJ10 | place: Norway: Troms, Kvaloya island | reverse complement strand
GACTGCGCCTGCTCCTCCGGCGACGCCATCGTCGATACTGGCGGCTTTGCCGCCGGGCTTGCCGGCGGAGTGCCGATCTCCTGCAGTTTGCGCTGCCAGCGACGCAGCATCGTCGGCATAATCCCCAACTCGGCTGCCACCTCGGTCTGCAGCCGGCCGCTCGTCTCCCAAAGCGCCACCGCCTCGCGCTTGAACTCGTCCGTGAACCGACGCTTCGTCGTACTCGCCATCATACACCTCCTGGCTCCGCAGAGCCTATCATCGGTGTCCGCCAAACCGGGGGACGATCAGTCGCGCAGCGACCCGTTGAAGCTCTCGTTATAGCCATTCTCCCACGGCGAACCGGGCGTGATGTAGAGCGTCTTCACGCCGATCTGCCCGAGCCAGGTCTGCACAGCGGTCGCGATAAATTCGCTGCCATAGCACATTGGGAAGCGCTGGTTCGGGAGCCGCTATGGCCCTGATGAAGACAAGGCCGCGTAGCGGCCGCAGGCTTCATTAGGGCAAGCCATGGCCGGACAGCAGGTATCTAAAGTGAGGTTGTCGAGACAACACTTTGGAGACTGACCGACCATGACCAAGCTCACCCCTACGCCTGCCGGCGCCGTGCTGGTAGCTATCGATATGTCCAAGAGCCGGCAGGAGGTTCTCATCGAGCGACCGGAAGGCGGCCGGCGCCGGCGGATGACCGTCATGGCGACCAGACAGGACTATGACGGCTTTGCCGAGCAACTCGCTGCCATCGGGCGCCGTATCATCGTTGGGTTCGAGGCGACGGGTAATTACCATCGTACGCTGGCACATCGGCTGCTGACGGCAGGGTTCGAGCTGCGCCTCATCTCGTCGGTCGCGCTCGCAAGAACGCGCGAGGCGCTGCACAATGGCTGGGACAAGAACGACCCCAAGGACGCGCAGGTCATCCTGCACATGCTGCGGATCGGTGCGACGCAGCGCTACGTCGATCCTCTCGCCGCGGGCATCAATGACCTGCAGGAGCTCTCGAAGACCCACGAAACGATCTCTAGGATGAAGACGCAGACCTGGCACCGCATCCTGACCCACTACCTGCCGCTGTACTTCCCCGAGATCGCCCGCTTCGCAGGCAACAGCCGGTCCGACTGGTTTCTCGCGCTCATCGAGCGGTTCCCCACTCCTGCCAGCATCACCGCGCTCGACGCTGGGGCATTCTCGGCAGCTGCCTGGCCTCTCATCGGCCGCAAGGTTTCCAAGGCCCGTCTTGTCAATGACATATACGAAACGGCCTGCGCTTCGGTGGCTCTGCCGGTCCCGGAGGATTCGGCAGCAATTACCATGTTCCGCATGGTCATCGCGCAGGGACGCAGCCTCATCCACCAGCGTGACGAGATAGAGCGGCTTGCCCATGACAGGCTGGCCGAGCATGTTGATTATAAGCTGCTGCGCAACATTCCGGGCATTGGTCCGATTAACGCGCTGACCATTCTGGCCGAGGCCGGTGATTTGCGTCGCTTCAACCATCATCGACAGTTCCTGAAGTTCTGCGGCCTCGATCTCGCAACGTGCCAGTCAGGCACGTTTCGTGGCCGCACCAAGCTGTCCAAGTACGGCAACGCGCGTCTGCGCCGCACCTTCTGGATGGCTGCCCAGGTCGCCGCGCGTCAGCGCGACAACAGTTTCCGTGACAAGCTCGGACGGTACACCGCCGGGCACGCGGACGATGCCGACCGTCGCCGCAAGGCGATGACGGCGCTCACCGCCAAGATGGCGCGCGTGGCTCACGCCGTCGTCAAGACGGGGACAGAGTACCGGCCGTTCCTCGAACGGTCGGATGCCAGGTGGAAGGACCCCTCTCTGCAAGTGCCGTGAGGGCGCTCGTCGAGCGACCCTGTAGATAATGTTCGGGCCTTCCACCTGGGTGCGTATCTCGTTTTAAGGATGGTGAGGACCACGGCCGCCCCGGCGCCGCTGGATCCTGTGTTTGCTATGGCAGGGAGCGATCCCGTTGACGGTGGAAGCCATCTGGCTCAGATTGCATGCCGCGCCGATGGTTGTCGGCGCATGGATATCTGCTGGCCCAAACCCGCCGCTGCTTCCCGACATAGGACGTTGTCCGACCGTATGTGGGCTGGCGGGCCTCGATCGATAAACAGCTCCGCGAGCCCAGCCAGCACATCCTCGTGGTTGAGCTGACGCGCAACGATGAGCGCGAGGCACTCCCGGCTGGCCTCGTCGATGATGGTGAGGATCCGGAACTTGCGTCCGTCGTGGGTGCGTCCCTCGACGAAGTCGTAGGCCCAGACGTGCCCCGGATACTCCGGCCGCAGCCGGATGCAGGAGCCGTCGTTGAGCCATAGCCGACCGCGCTTCGAGTGCCGCTGCGGCACCTTCAGCCCTTCGCGGCGCCAGATCCGCTCGACCCGCTTGTGGTTCACCGACCAACCGGCGGTGTGGAGCAGCGCCGTCACCCGGCGGTAGCCATATCGCCCATATTGCTTCGCCAAGGCGATGATGTCCTCGGTCAGCGCCTCTTCGTCATCCGCCCCGCGCGGCACCTTGCGCTGCGTCGATCGATGCTGGCCGAGCACACGGCACACACGCCGCTCGGACACCATCAACACCGTCTGCACCCGATCGATGCAGCGCCGCCGCCGCGCGGGGCTCAGAAGTTTCCCCGTGCCGCCTCCTGCAGGATCAGCTTGTCGAGCGTCAGGTCCGAGATCGCACGCCGCAGCCGGGCGTTCTCCTTCTCCAGATCCTTCATCCGCCGCGCCTGATCCGTCTTCAGGCCGCCGTACTCCTTGCGCCACCGGTAGTAGGTCTGCTCACTGACCGCGATCCGCCGGCACGCCTCGGCGGTCGTGCCGCCCTGGCCCAGCACGATCTCCACCTCACGCAGCTTGCCGATGATCTCCTCCGGCTTGTGCTTCTTTGCTGGCATTCGTCGTCCCTTCCTTGGTCCAGACTGTCATAGTCGATGGACCACTCAGAAGGGGGCAGCTCACTTCGGTCGACACCCTTCGCACCATCAGCATTGAGACGGATTACGGCTCCTTCACGCAGAACATCACCATCAAGGGGCCGCAATGATCGACCAGCCTTTCCTACTCGCCAGCCGTCCCGTTCGTGTAAGCGAAGCCAGCTTGGAGCTTGCCAGTTCGCCGGCAGAGAACCTGACCAACGACAACATGGATATGGCGTGGCGTTCGTTTAATCTGAGCGCACCCTATGTCGTTCTGGAAACGTCCGGGACCGTCGATACGATCGGCGTCCTGCACACCAATCAGCGTGCCGGCGATATGGTTCGCATCCGCGCAGCCAACAGCCCCGCTGATGCCCTTACAGCCCCGCTGTGGGATAGCGGCGAGCTTCCGGCATACGTGGGCGCTCTCCGGGAGCCATACACCGCAAAGACGCTCGTTGACGTTCCTCAGGTCGCTGCGACCTACTGGCGCTTCGACTTTACCTCTCCCGCGCATCCCGCTGGCCAGGTTGAAGTCTCCCGCATCGTGATGGGCGAGCGTTTCGTCATCAGCAGCGGCGTTGATTACGAATGGACGAAGGGAGTGATCGATGACAGCCCGATCGCCAACGGCCCCGACTATGAGGACGTGATTGAGTATGCGAGCCGCCCGAAGGTGAAGGCCTCGTTCGGCAGTATGGATGAGGCGACCTTCAACGAACTCGACGCCTTCATGATGCGTGTTGGCACGAAGGTGCCCGTGCTGTTCGCGCCCGAACCCGACAACCTCGACACTTTTCAGCAGTGGACCGTCTATGGACGCGTGAAGGTGCTATTCGAGGGCATGAACCTCTTCCACAATCTGTGGGAGAGCGATATCAAGGTAGTCGGCCTGAAAGCCTAACCCCGACTTCACATTATCAATGAACGTCGCGCGGCATTTCGCTTATAGGCGCGTCGGTCATAGACGCAACCTGATCGCTGCCACTGTAAACGCGATCAAGGTAATGGCCAGCAAGTGTGTAGTGCGCTCGAACAGCAGCAGGATCACGAGCCAGTTGCGCCATTCTCAGCTCTGCTTCTGCGCGCTCCCTGAAGTAGTCCTTATCGTCCAAAGACATATGACCCTCCTGACGAACGTGATCGTTAACCAGAAATGCTCAAACTACTCGACTCGGATGATGCGGAATTATATTAGGTAATCGCTGGAGGAAAAATCAATACCTGGTAATTTAAGCCGCTGAATGTCGGTGGGATATCGGCCGGCAAGGAGGGTCGCATGGCGGGCCAATTTGAGGCGATAGAGCATTTGCGGCGCGCGCTGGAAGCGGCCGAAAGGACCGATGACCTTCTGCTGATCGCTGAGATATCGCATTCCATCGACCTCGCTAGTCAGGCCATATTTGTGCGGCAGTCTTCGTGTGTCCGAGCATCTACACCCGTCGTCAGCCAGGCTGCCAATCGGTTCTCTAAATCAGACCGCTGAACCGCGCCGGGTTTGTCGGAGGCCCCAACTCCTGAGAGGAAGGGGCTATGACGAGCAAGACGACGAACAAGTTCTCACCTGAGGTACGCGCCCGGGCGGTGCGGATGGTGCTGGACCACGAGAAGGATCATCCGTCGCGCTGGGCGGCTGTGGTGTCGATCGCGGCGAAGATCGGGTGCGCGGGCCAGACGCTGCACGAGTGGGTGAAGAAGGCCGAGGTCGACAGCGGCACGCGCGCCGGGGTGCCGGGCGACGTCGCCGACCGGATGAAGGCGCTGGAGCGGGAGAACCGCGAACTGCGCCAGGCCAACGAGATCCTGCGCAAGGCGTCCGCATATTTTGCGATGGCGGAGCTCGACCGCCGAGCGAGGTGATGGTGTCGTTCATCGACGCGCATCGCAAGGTGTACGGGGTCGAGCCGACCTGCCGGGTTCTGCCGATCGCCCCGTCGACCTATCATGCTCACACAGCCAGAAGGATTGAGCCGACCAAGAGGTCGGCTCGGGCTCGGCGTGATGATGCGCTTGGGCCGGAGGTGCGCCGCGTATTCGAGGAGAACTTCCGCGTCTACGGCGTGCGCAAGGTCTGGCGGCAGCTGCGGCGCGAAGGGCTCGACGTCGCCCGCTGCACCGTTGCCCGCCTGATGCGGGCGATGGGCCTGGCCGGCGTGATCCGCGGCAAGCCGGTCCGCACCACCATCAGCGACAGGGCAGCGCCATGCCCGCTCGACCGGGTGAACCGGCAGTTCCGTGCGCCGGCGCCGAACAGGCTCTGGGTATCGGACTTCACCTACGTCGCAACCTGGGCGGGGTTCGTCTACGTGGCGTTCGTCATCGACACCTACGCTCGCCGGATCGTTGGCTGGCGAGCCAGCAGGACGACGCATGCCAGCTTCGTCCTGGATGCGCTCGAGCAGGCGCTCCATGACCGCCGACCGGTTCATCGCGGTGGCCTGGTCCATCATAGCGACCGCGGGTCGCAATACGTATCGATCAAGTACACCGAGCGCCTGGCCGAGGCCGGGATCGAGCCCTCGGTCGGCAGCGTCGGCGACAGCTATGACAACGCTTTGGCCGAGACGATCAACGGCCTCTACAAGGCCGAGGTGATCCACCGGCGCGGGCCGTGGCGCAACTTCGAAGCAGTCGAGTACGCTACCCTTGAGTGGGTGGACTGGTTCAACCATCGCCGGCTGCTGAACCCATCGGCAACATCCCGCCTGCCGAAGCCGAGGAGCAATACTATGCTGCCGCGGACATCATCGATATGGCAGCGTGACTCACATCCAACGGCCTCCGGCAAACCCGGCGCGGTTCATTCCGCCGTCAAGCTCGCGCCCGCATCAAAGCCCAAAGCTCACCCTTCACTTGAACGAGAAACTACGCGTTCCTCACCCAGCCGGCTCCGAGTTTGGTGAAAAGTTCAAGGTACGGATGGTGCTGGACCACAAGGAAGTTCTCGTCCCGTCGAGGAACAAGGGAGAAAACTGCCGGCCCACGCCGAGGTTTCTCACGCGAACCGGTTCATCCAGTCGATCTGCACGACAGCCGGGCAGATCGCGCCCGACAGTTCGCCAAGCCAGCACCGCTCGTTGGCGATGCGCTCGGGATCACCTTCGATCCACCATGCGCGTTGCTCGGGCGACCAGCGATAGCCGGCAGCCTTGAGCGCATCCTTGCAGGCGAACGGTGCCTGCTGCGCATAGAGCCGCTCGGTCGAACGCCGCGCAGTCTTGACGAGGTCCGCCGCAACGGCGCGTCCGTCGATGGTCGTCGAGGCAAGCAGGCATGTCGTCGCCCAGACATCGGCGGCGGCGCGATGCGCGTCGGGGAGGAAGAAACCGGCAGCGGTGAGGAGCGCCCCGATCCCCCGCCCCCCGTTAAAGCCGAGCGCAGGCCAGTCGACCTCGCGCATCGAACACATCCAGGGCAGCGTCGCGAGGCTGGGGAAGCGCTTGGTCACGAAGGCGCGGTCGAACATCGCATTGTGCGCGACGACAGCGGTGACGCCGGTGAAGCACCTTAGGATCGCGTCCTCAAGAAAGAACCTGCCGATCAGCATGTCGGAGGTGATGTGCGTCAGCCGCTCGATCTCGAGTGGCAAATCCTCGGCCGGGTCTTCGAGCCACGACCTGGGCGCCGTCACGTCGACGACGTCGCCGTGTTCCGCGTCGATCGACAGCGTGCCCACGGCAAGCTCGATCATCTTGTGGCGCTCGGGGTCGAGCCCGGTCGTTTCGCAGTCGACGACCGCGAGCTTGATGACCTTGTCGGGTGCGGGCATCGAGCGGCACCAGATCTCGTCGGGACGCGGCAGGCGGCGCAGCACGCGATAGTCGTCGAACTGCTCGAGCCGGGTGGCGAGCCGCTCGCCGCGGCGGTTGGGGTTGAGGTGGTAGAAGGACATGCGACGTTCCTGACATGAGCAACGCCCGCCGCTCGGGTGAGCGACGGGCGTGCGTTGACTGGCAAGGTGGTGGATTGGCGGGTGGATCAGGCGGCGCGTTGCGGCCGCGTGTCGATGGTCCGGAACCAGTCGTCCTCGGCGGTGCGGATCTGGTCGGCGTTGGCGAGCCACTGCCAGTGGCGCGCGCCACATCGCCCGGTCGGCCGCCAGAAGCGCGCCGTCGCGAGCATGTGCACGTGCGGGATGCCCGCCACGTTGCCGTCGCGCCTGGGCAGGTGGATCGCCCAGTCGACGATCATTCCCTTGTCGACGAGATGGCGAAAGCAGTAATTCTCGACCAGCCAGACCCAACGCGTCGGATCGGCGTCGACCGGCAGGTCGGCGACGAGGTGCGTCGCCGCGATGGCACGCGGTCCTTCGAGCGCCGCGGCCTCGTCGGCGTCGCGCCACAATGCATCGCCCGAGCGCAGCCGTGGCGGCAGCTTGAGCGGGTGGCACCGCCCGGCGGTGACGAGATCGCCGCGCGTGACATAGCCGTCGGGCACCGCGCCGAACCGGTCGCTGCCGCTCAACCGGTTGATGTAGAGGTAGCTCGCGGTAGCGGTGTAGTGCGTTGCATACGGCCCCTCGGTCGAGCGGCTCTCGCGCCCGGCAGCGCAGACCGGCCGGGCGTTGAACGGCGGACGCGGGCGCAGCGTACCACGCGTCGGTTCACGCGTCGTTTCCTGCGCGCGAGGCGCGTCGAGATCGTTGAACATGGTTATTCCTTTCAGGCTGTGATCGCGCGTCGCCGCTGCGACGCGCGGAGCCGTCAGGGACGGATCAATGCTCTTCACATTTTCCCCATCACCTTCCGGCTCACTTCAGCCGTTCCCTTCCTCTCCTGCTCTGGACGGTGGAGCGCGCCGGCAGCGCTTTTCCATCGGTCCGGCAAAAAAAAGAGCGGCCCGCTGCCTGTCCTTGGCTCAGCGCGACGGTCCGGCTCCCAAGCCACCTCGCTGCCGACCCGTTGCCGGCGCCGGCGCACCAGCAGCGCACGCGTCGCGCGCCTGGCGCACTTCGGCATCACGCGCGGCATGCGCGCGTTGGATTGCCTGTTCGATCGCAAAGACGTCCTGCTGGAAGCCGGGGTCATGCGCCCATCGGCCGAGCCGGCGCAGATCATCGCCCGCCAGATCACGTGGCCAGAAGCGCGAGCCATGTCTGGCGAAGTCGAGCGGCCGTGCCGTCGCCGCGCGCGCGAGGTCGCCGAGCACGCGCTGCTGGTCGAAGCGCATCGCGCGCAGCGCCGGCTGCACGCCGGGCGCATCGAGCCAGTCCCATCCGACCCCCAGCGCCTTGAGGACGGGATAGTCTGTCTCGACCTTACCGTTCTCGTGACCATAATCAGCGACATACGGGTCGAGGGCCTTGAGCCGCGCCAGCCGGGCCGCGTCCTCATCGCTCGGGACATCGGTGGTCACACGCGTCCGCGACACCGCCGCGGCAGCGAGTTGGTCGAGACTGGGCAACGTCTCGAATGTCGGGGTTGCGGCGAGCGTCGGCAGCGCGTCGAGCCTGAGGGCGGCACCCGCCTTGCGTTGACGTTGTCGGCGCAGGCGCGCCTTGCGGGCGCGCGCCAGCGCGTCGAGCAGATCGGTCGCGATGGTCGTCGGAGTCGCAGATGGTGCGGCCGGGGTGACCGCATGTTCGGTGCGCGGTCGCACTTGTGGCGCGGCGGTCATGGTGCGGGCGCTCGTCGGCACTGGTGCGGCCTCAAGCGGGTGCGTGGCAGGTTCTGCGCCCACAGCCGACCGGCGCAGAGTGGCCGGTGTGGCAGTCCGTGCGACACTCAGTTGATTTGCCAGACGCGCACCTGGAGCGCGTGACAGCGGCTCCGATGAGCGAACCGGCCTCGCGGCCTCCTGGATGATGGCAGCCGTCGGCACAGGTGCTGGGTGCACCACGGTTGCGGCTACGGTCGGCGTCGCTGCCGCCCGTACGGTGGCTGGCACCGGGGCGGGCGCCACGGCCCGGACAGTGGCGGCCTCGACCGGCTGCGCAGGGCGGCGCACCGTCGCAGGCATGACAGGCGTGGAGACGCGTAGCGTCTGCGCCGGCGTGACCGACCCGCCCGCGACCAGAACGGTTGCCGGCTCGACCGGCCGTGCAGCCCGCATGACCCTCGCCGGGGCGATACCCTCCGACCGCGCCGCCATCCGCGCGAGCGCGGCATCGCGCACCTTGGTCAGCGCCGCGATCTTCCGGTCGGCGTCGCGGATCGCACGGCGCGCGGCATTGCGCGCCGCCTTGATCCGGTTGCGCTCGTGCGCCCAGACATGCCCACCACGCGCGACGATCGCCGCACGCGCCTCGCCGAGATGCTCGCCGGTCTCGAGATCGAGCCCGCGTGCGCCATAGCCAAGACCGGTGTAGCGCCGGTTGCTCTGCACCTGCTCGGCAGCTTCCGACATCGAATGCGCCCACAGGTGGCGGAGCATCTGCACACCGTCACGCCCGTCGAGCTCACCGCAGACCTCGTCGGCGACTTCCCAGCAATACGGCTCGACCCGCCGCATCGGGCGCAGCGAGAAAGCGATGTGCGGGTGAAAGTTGCGCTGGTCGCCCGATGCGGGCGGCGCGTGGACCGCGGCCGAGTAAGGCAGATCGAGCGGGTCGAGCACGGTCCTGCAGAAGTGCCGGAGCGCCGCGATCATCTCGGCCTCGCTCATGTCGCTGTCGAACGGCGCGATCGCGAGGATCTGGATCTTGGCGTTGGCACGCGTGCTGGCATCCTCCATCGCCTGCCACGCCGCGCCGATCTCGACCCAGTCGTCGCCCATGTTGCTGATGATGACCGGCTCGCCGTCGGCATCGCGCAGCACCGCCTCGTCGCGGACGATATATTCCCAGTTCTCGCGCGCCTTGCCGGGATGGAAGCCGGGCGACTTGCGGCCAAGGTAGCTCTGCTGCCAGATCACCCCCTTCATGCCGCGCGCATCGATTACCCAGGACGAGGCCGGGCGGACGATCGCGGCACGGCGCATGGCGGCTGTCGATGCGCTGCCAAGAGCGCGCTTGGTGACCGATGACGTGCGGCGCGCTGGCCGCTGCGGCTCGGCGCGCACCTTGAAGCGCGCCGGCCAGCGGAGCGAGGACCGGTGGAGTTCGGCAAGCTCCTCCTGGACCGATCGTGCCGCGGCACGATCCTCGAGCGCCATCTGCAGCTCGACCGCCTTCTCGTGACGCTTGATCTTTGCCTGTTTGCGCGCGTCGGATCGCGCCTGGCGCATCACGATCCGGCAGTTCTCGCGCGTTGCAGGGATACAACTGCCGTCGGGCAGGACGAGATAGAACTCAGGGACAGGCGGGGGTGGGGCCAGGGTGGCGGAGCCGGCCGAATTCGACGAAGGCGAATTCATTTAATGCGCCCCCCGCCTGAAAACTGAAAATCCCCCCTTTCCCCTGCCCTCCCTCTGCTGGCTCATCAGGCAAGTAGTGTATGGTGGGACCAACACACTGCCTCTCGCTGGGCTCATTCTGCGGCAGGGCGTGGTGATGAACGGGTGTTCCATGCCGTCGGGATGCCTGCCAGGCATGTGCGACAGCCATATCAGTCGTGCGCAGATGAGGCTTGGCAGAACCGCCGATCTGCGCGAACGCTGACGGCCGTGATCCCGCCCGACGCCCTAGACCATCTTCCCCAGGCGCAGCAGCGCGAGCTCGCGCGTGTCGTCGCGATCATATTCGAGGAGTTCGGGCGCGCGCTGGCGGGTGGCCGGGCCGAGTGGAAGACGAGCGGCCGAATCCTCAAGCTCGTGCTCTACGGCAGCCACGCGCGCGGCGACTGGGTCGATGATCCGGTCGGCGGCTATCGCTCGGACTATGACATCCTGGTCGTGGTCAGCGACGCACGGCTCACCGACCCGGTCGATGTCTGGTCTGCGACCGAGGACCGGCTGATGCGCGAGGTGACCGTCGCGCGCACGTTGTCGGCGCCGGTCAACCTCATCGTCCACGACATCGCCGACCTCAACCGACAGATCGAACGCGGCCGCCCCTTCTTCGTCGATCTGATCGACCAGGGGATCATGCTGTACGAGGCGGAAGGCTATCCGCTCAGCCGCCCCGTCAAGCTCCCGCCCGAGCGCGCCCGAACCGAAGCGCAGGCGTATTTCAACGAGTGGTTCGGAACTGCCATCGAGTTCCTCGCTGCCGCAGGATTTCACCGTGATCGGGGCTCGACGAAACTGGCGGCATTCAACCTGCATCAGTCGGCAGAGCGCCTCTACCATTGCTTCCTGCTGGTGACGACGTTGCACAGCCCCAAGTCACACAAGCTCGGCTTCCTGCGCTCGCAGTGCGAGCAGCTCGACCAGCGGCTCGTCGCCGCCTGGCCGCGGGCTACCCGCTTCGAGCGGCGCTGCTTCGAACTGCTCCGCCAAGCCTATGTCAACGCTCGCTACTCGCCGCACTATCGCGTCACCGACGACGAGCTCGAATGGCTCACCCAGCGCGTCGAGGTCTTGCGGGAAGTCGTCGAGATGATCTGCCGACGGCATCTGTCCGCCTAACGAGGGGTAGCATCGCCCCGCCTTCGTGCAGACTTTGCGACGCCGCGACAATCACGTACGTTCGGCACGGCCGGGCGCCGTGACATAGCGGCCCATCTGTCTGCCAGGGTCTCCAACGGGAAAAGGCGCGAGGCGGGAGTAAGCGTGGTCAGCAGGCCGTCTTGCGGTAGCGCCGGTAGCAGGGATGCTTGTCGCCTTTGACGAGGGCGCGGCGGTGCGGGAAGTTTTGGGTTCTACGACCAGTCATACGAGCACTCGTATGACTGGTCGGATGGAGGTGGTTGGCCGGGTGTCAGGCCGGCGCCGATGGTCGGACACGGAGAAGCTGGAGATCCTGGCGGAGGCGTTCCGACCGGGGGGTCGGGTCTGCGATGTCATCGCGCATCGCGAGGTATCGAGCAGCCTGATCTACACGTGGCGCAAGCAGCTGCGCGAAGGCAAGTTGGCCGGGGCGATGCCGTCGCTGCCGGTATTTGCCGAGGTACAGGTGGCGGAACTGACGCCGCCAGCGCCACAGCCGGCGCCATATCCATCGGGGCTCATCCAGATCGAGTTGCCGGGCGGCGTGCGGGTGAGTGTCGACGCAGGCGTGGATGCAGATGTGCTTGCACGGGTTTTGTCGGTGCTGCGATGAGCCCGGTGCCAGTGCCGTTGCCGACGCGGGTGTTCCTGGCGTGCGGCGTGACCGACATGCGCAAGGGGTTCGATGGCTTGGCGGTGCTGGTGCAGCAGGTGCTGGCGCAGAACCCGCATTCGGGTGGCTTGTTCGCGTTCCGTGGCAAGCGGGGGCATCTGGTCAAGCTGCTGTGGTTCGACGGCCAGGGGCTTTGCCTGTTTTCCAAGAGGCTCGACCGTGGCCGTTTCGTCTGGCCAGTGACAGCGACCGGCACGGTGACGCTGACGCCAGCGCAATTGTCGATGCTGCTGGAAGGCATCGACTGGCGGCGCCCCGAGCGGACGTTCACGCCGACGCTGGCAGGGTAGGAACGGCGGTTTTGCGCCACTTTCTCTCGCTCGCCGACCTGCAATCTGCTATGGAAACGGAGTGTCGGAAGCGCCTGTTTCCCCTGCTGATGCGACCGCGCGGATCGCCGCGCTGGAGGCTTCGCTCGCCCGGGCCAATGCCGCGCTTGCCGCCCGCGACCTGCTCATCGATACGCTGCGCGGACAGATCGCGCGGCTGCGGCGAATGCAGTTCGGCGCGTCGTCCGAAAAGCTGGGGCGCGAGATTGAGCAACTCGAACTGGCGCTGGAGGAACTCGAGACCGAGCGCGATGCGCCTGGGCCTGAGATGGTTGACCCTGGCGTGGCGGTTCGGCCGGTGCCCGTCCGCAGTCTGCCCGGACATCTGCCGCGCGAGGAGGTCGTCCACGAGCCGGCGTCGGGTGCCTGCACCTGCCCGGACTGTGGCGGTGCGTTGCGCGCGCTCGGCTTGGACACACACGAGATGCTCGACATTGTGCCGGTGCGCTGGCGCGTCGTGCGCAACGTCCGCCCCAAATACAGTTGCCGGGTATGCGAGAAGATTGTCCAGGCACCCGCACCGGTGAGCGCTGTGGCCAGAGGCAAGGCGACCTTCGCGACGCTGGCGCACGTCGTCGTCTCCAAGTTCGACCACCATCTGCCGCTCTACCGCCAGGCCGAAATGATGGCAGCGCAAGGTATCGACATCGACCGCTCGACATTGGCGAGCTGGACCGGACAGGCCGCAGCACTTCTCGACCCCATCGTCAGCCGCATCCGCGACGAGGTGCTCAAGGCCGACAAGATCCATGCCGACGACACGCCGGTGCCGGTGCTCGACCCCGGCCGGGGCAAGACCGCGACTGGCCGGTTATGGGTGTACGCGGCCGACGACCAGGCATCCGGCAGCACGGCGCCGCGCGCGACCTGGTATCGCTTCACGCCAGACCGCACCGCCGCGCACCCGCTGTCTCATCTCGCCGGCTTCCGCAACTTCCTGCAGGCGGATGCCTATGCCGGTTATGACGGACTGTATCGGGGTGGCGTCACCGAGGTGGCATGCTGGGCACATTTCCGGCGCAAGGTCTTCGACCTGCACGAACGGTCGCCTACACCGCTGACCACCGATATCCTCGAGCGGATCGGCACGCTTTACGCTGTCGAGGCCGAGGTCCGTGGCCAACCACCCGACGTGCGATGGCGAGCCCGACAGGAGAAAAGTCGACCGCTGGTCGACGCCTTGCGCGAGGTGCTCGACGCCAGCTTGCGCCGCCTGTCGTCGAGGTCCGACATGGCAAGGGCCATCGCCTATGGCACGAAACGCTGGCTAGCGCTGTCGCGCTTCCTGGGTGATGGTCGCCTGGAGATCGACAACAATATCGCGGAGCGTGCGCTGCGCGGTGTCGCGGTCGGACGCCGCAACTGGCTGTTCGCCGGTTCGCGCGCAGGCGGCGAGCGGGCCGCGGCCATCTACACCATCATCCAGACGTGCAAGGCGAACGGCGTCGACCCACCGGCGTATATCGCCGATGTCATCGCCAAGGTGGCCGGTGACTGGCCAGCCAGCCGCTGGGACGAACTCATGCCGTGGAACTGGTCCCCCGAACCTGCCAGACTGGCGGCATGAGCGTCGAGACCATCGCCCGCCTGCATATCATCCTCAACGACATCGAACCCGCCATCTGGCGCCGGGTCGACGTGCCGGCCACCGCCAGCCTCAAGATGCTCCACGACATCGTCCAGGCTGCGATGGGTTGGGAGGACTACCATCTGTGGCATTTCGAGGCCGCCGACCAGCGCTACGGCATTCCCGACCCAATGTGGCCGGAGAGCGGCATGACCGCTGCAAAGAACGTGAAGCTCGCGACGCTCATCGATCGGGGCGTGCGGGAGTTCGTCTATACCTACGACATGGGCGACGACTGGCGGCACACCATCACCGTCGAGACGGTCGGCCCCGGCGAACCCGACGTCAAATATCCGTGCTTCGTCGACGGGGAACGGCGCTGCCCGCCCGAAGATGTCGGCGGCTTGCCCGGGTTCGAGATGTTCCTCGATGCCATGGCCGACCCCGGCCACGAAGAACACGACCGCTTACGTGAATGGTATGGCGGCCCCTACAACGCCGACGACATCGACGAACGCTTCACCCGCCGCGCCGTCGCCGCCATCGCCATCCGCCGCCACGCCGGCAAACTCGCCTACCAAAAGAGCCGCACTCAATAGCAAGGCGGTCTGCTGCCCACGCTTACAGGCGGGACATGCAAATAGCGGACTTCCTCACAGAGGTTCCAACGCCCGGCCCCCTCTTGCGTACGCTGTCCCACTGCCGCACCATGCCGGTCATTGGTGGTGCCGACCACCGAGGGGGTGTGGAAACCCTTGTGACAGACGGGAGGCAAGCGCTTGGCGCTTGCCCTGACATTGCTGCGCGCTTCCCGCGCAGTAGGCAGCTCGTGCTCGATCATTCCGCCACACCCGCTTCGCGAGGAGAGAGTGGTGTGTCGATGAGGCGCAAACGAATCACTGCGGCGAGCAGTGATGGCGAGTTGGACGAGACCTTCCGATCACTGTCGCCATGGCTGACACGCAAGCTCGCGTATCGTCTGGGACCCGGACGATCCGACATCGACGACCTCGTACAGGAGAGCTTCCTTCGTCTTGGGCGCTATGCTCCGAACGATCGCAGCCGCCACCCCCGCGCATTGCTCTGGCGGATCGCAGGGAACGTCGCGCGCGACGCGTTTCGTCGCGAGGCGGCGCGCCGTCGCGATGCTCACACGCCGTTTGACGAGGCGGCGCTCGGATCGCTTGCCGCGCCGCCGGACCAGCATGCGCAGCTGGCGCTGAAGCGCGCGATCTTGACACTGCCTGATCCGCTGCGCGATGTATTCCTGCTTGCCCGCTTCACGCCAATGTCGAACGCCGACATCGCCCGGCATCTCGACATCTCGGTCAAAACGGTGGAATGGCGACTCGCGAGGGCCACAGCCCTGTGTCTGGAGCAGCTCTCTGAATGATGCGGCTGGCATGACGAGCGAAATCGATCGCCGCGCCGAAGCGACCAGCTGGTTCGCGCGCCTACAATCGCGGACCGTCACAACAGGAGAACTCGCTGAGTTCGCCAGATGGCGTTCCGATCCGGTCAACGCCAGCGCTTATCGGGCCGTCGAGGCATTGTGGGACGGCGCCGACAAGCTCGAAGACGATGCGGATATCCAGGCTTCACTGCAGGCTGCCCGACGTCGACGCCGCATCGCGCGATGGTGGAGCCGTCCACTTCACCGCTGGCTGAGCCTTGGTGCAGGCGCGATGCTTGCGGGACTTGTCGCGTTGCTGATCACGGCGCCGTCTGCTGCGCCGACTTGGCGTACGGCGACCGGTGAGCGATCGTTCGTCCAACTCGATGACGGGACGGGCATGCAGCTCGACACGGACACGGTCGCGAGCGCGAGCATCGGTCCGGCACGCAGGGTGGTTCACCTCGACCGCGGCCAGGCATATTTCGATGTACGGCATGATCCTGAGCGACCCTTCGTCGTTGAGGCCGCGGGCACGTCCGTCACCGCGCTGGGCACGCGCTTCGACGTCGATCGCGGAGAAACCCGGACACGGGTGTCCTTGATCGAAGGAAGTGTCGAGGTTCGCACGGCTGGAGGCAACACGCTTCGGCTTCGGCCGGGCGAGAGCGTTGTCGTAGCGGGCGACGTGATCGCCAAGCCCGTCGCCGACGTGGCAGCCGATATGACGAGTTGGCGGGACGGCAGGCTGACCTTCCGCGAGACCCCGCTCGCAGAGGCAGTGGCGTCGATCAACCGCTATACCGATCGCAGGGTAAGGATCGAACGCGCGTCAATCGGCGCCGAACCCATCAGCGGCGATTTCGCTGTTGACGATATCGACGGCTTCGTTCGTGCGGTCGAGACGTTGTTCGGCCGCGGCACTGTCGTACGAGCTCCCGCTTCATGAGCCCTACGTGACCAGCGATCCGACCTCGCCCGGCCCCGTGGCGCTGGCGTTGCGGACGATCCGCAAGTCACGACGAATGCGTGCGAGCGAGGTTGCACGCGCGATGGGCATGGCGACGCGCTCATACGAGCATCTCGAAGGCGGCACCGGGCGCATCACCTATGACCGGATCGTCGCCTTTGCGGAGGCGACCAACAGTGACCCGATCGCCATCCTTTTGGCGCAGGCAAGCGGCAGTGCGGAGTTCGCGCTGCGCTGCGCCGACAACAAGCTGATGACGATCATGATGATCGCGATGATGGAACTCGACGACGATCTTGGAGACGATATCGCGTTTCTGAATGCGCAGACCCTGGTTGGCGGTTTCACGCGGCTGGCACGAGACTTTGCGCGGCACGTACGCAGCCGCGAGACCTTTGCCGAGGAGTGGTTGAAGGAGGGTGCCAGTCGCATCTCGCCCGCACCGGCACGCGGCAAAATGAAGCCGGCAAAAAGCTGACGCGATTTATTTGACGCTGCCGTTAGGGTTGCCTGTCTTCCGATACGTTTTCTTACGGACAGGCGCCGGCGTGAGACCGGCGAGCTAACGGGGAAACAATCCATGTCGAACGGGGCTCGATATGCAGCACTTCTGGTGCTGGCGCAGGTCGTGACGGTGACAACCGTGCCAGCACAACAGCGGGCATTCGAATTTCGTATCCCCGCCGGCTCACTCGATGCCGCGCTCAAGCAATATGCACGCATCACCGGACAAAAGGTGCTCTATCGCAGTGTCACCATCCGTGACCGGCGCTCAAGCGGGCTGTCCGGCCGAATCGATGCGGATAGCGCGCTCGAACAGCTGCTGGATGGCAGCGGCCTGGTGGCGGTCCGGCCATCGTCAGGGGTGATCGTCATCGAGGTCGCGTCACAGCGCATGATGGCCGAGCCGCAGCGGGCAAGCCTTCCAGATGACATCGTGGTCACGGGAACGAACATTCGTGGTGGCGCGGTAATAAGCGACATTCGCAGCATTTCCAGGCAGGATATCGAGCGTTCTGGCAGAGCGACGGTCGCTGACGTGATTGCAGCATTGCCAGGTAATTTCGGCGGAGCCGGAAATCCCGTCGCCGCGCTGACAGGCTCCGACACCTCGTCGATCAACAACACGGTCGCGCCAGCCGCAAACCTTCGCGGCCTGGGAAGCGATGCGACGCTCACGCTCTTTGACGGCAGGCGCATCGCAGGCTCAGGCGGCCGTGGCGACTTCACCGACCTGTCCGCCATCCCGTCGCTCGCCGTGGATCGGATCGAGGTCCTCGCCGACGGCGCCTCGGCGGTGTATGGCTCGGACGCGGTCGGCGGCGTGGTCAATCTGCTGCTGCGTCATCGGATGGATGGCGTGGAGATGCGGCTGCGTGGTGGCACGACAACAAAGGGAGGTGTCCGCAGCGCTATTCTTGGCGCGGCCACGGGGCGCGACTGGCAGAGCGGCGGCTTCTTCCTTGCCTATGAATATGAGCATCGCGATGCGCTCGCGGGCGCAGCGCGGCGCTTTACCGCGACAGCCGACCTGCGCCCCTTCGGCGGCAGTGATCGGCGGCTCTACTATTCATCGCCCGGGACAATTCTGAGCTTCGACCCGTTGAAAGGCGGCTTCACGCCGGCCTCGCGCATCCCGCATCTTACGGCCGGCACGACGCCGACGCTCGACCAGATCCAGCCGGGCCAGAACCTCTACAATCAGCTGGCAGGGTTCGACCTCGCACCGCAGATCGACCGGCATGCGCTCTTCGGTCATATCGAGCAACGGCTTGCCGAGGGCCTGCAGATCTTCGCCGAGGCGCGCTTCGTGCGGCGAACCTTTGCTTACAACTCCCCCGCGTCGACCACACCTTTCGTGGTGACGGCAGCCAATCCATACTTCCTGCCGCTCGATGGTCTGCCGTTCAGCCTCATCGGCTACAGTTTCTATCCTGAACTCGGTGCCGGGCGCACCGAAGGTCGCGTGTCGTCGTTCGGGTTCACCGGTGGGGTGGACTGGGACGTCGGTCGCTGGGCGATCAACGCCTATGCCGCCTTCGCGCGCGAAAATAGCCGCGACCGAACCGACAATATCATCAATACCACTGCGCTCGATGAGGCCCTTGGCACGATACCGGATGATCCGGTTACGGCCTTCAGCCCTGCAACGCAGGGCTATTTCAATCCCTATGGGTCCGGCACCCTGAATACGCGCACGATCCTCGACTTCGTCGGATCGGGCTTTGCCGAGCTTGAGCGATCGAGCCACATCCTCGATATGGCGCTCAAGGCTGACGGTCCCGTTGCCGATCTCGCAGGCGGCGCGATGCGAATGGCGGTGGGCGCCGCCTACCGGCGGGAGAGCTTCCGGGCGGGTGGCCGAACTTTCTACTCGGGCAACCGGCCGACCGATGTCGCAACGCCGCGCGGCGCGCGCGACATCGGCAGCATCTTTGGCGAGGTAACCGCACCGCTGATCGGGTCATCGAACCGCGTTGCGGGCATCCACGCACTCACCCTGTCGGCGGCGGCGCGGCATGAGCGGTACAGTGATTTCGGCACGACCACCAACCCGCGGCTCGGCATCGCATGGATGCCGGCCGAAGGAGTAACGTTGCGGGCAAGCTGGGGCACTTCATTTCGCGCACCGGCGCTCATCGAGGTCAACGATCGTCGCACAATCTCACCGACGCAATTGCCCAACGACCTTGGCGGTTACACGCCGTCGATCGTCGTTGGCGGTGGCAACCCAAACCTCGGTCCTGAACGGGCGACGACGTGGAGCGGCGGTGTCACACTAGAACCCAGGCAAATGCCGGGTTTTCAAGTCGGATATACGTTGTTCTCGACACGATTTCGCGATCGGATCGCGAGGCCGGCTCTTCAGGACACCTCGCGCACCCTCCTCGATCCAGCGTTGGCGGGTCTGGTGGAGCGAGTCGATCCAGCAAACGACCCTGCCGCGCTCGCCCGCGTCGAGGCGCTGCTCGCCGATCCAAATGCGGCAAGTGCAGGCGGGCTCCCTGCTTCCTCCTTCCAGGCGATCATCGATGGTCGCTACGTCAACACCGGACGACTGTCTGTCGCGGGAATGGACGTGAACGCAAACTGGTCGAGAGTTGTCGGCGACAGCCGATGGGATGCAGGGATGAACGCTACATGGCTGTTCTACTATGACGTGCAGGCAACGCCATTGTCGCCGGTTGTCGATCGCCTCGACACGCTCGCCAACCCGACGGCGATCCGCGTCCGCGGGAACCTTGGTTGGAGTCGCGGCGGCTTTTCCGCAGCGTTGTTCGGCAACTGGACCAATGAATATCGTAATGATGGCGCGGCGCCATACAGGTCGATCGCCAGCTTCTTCACAGTCGATGCGAATATTGGTTTTGCTGTTGCGCGTGGTGCGCTCGCCGGTTTTCGCTTCGCTCTTTCCGCGGAAAACCTGTTCGACGCCGCGCCACCCTTCGTCGACCGGGTGACCGGAATCGGCTTCGACGCCGCCAACGCGAGTCCCTTTGGCCGCATCCTCTCGCTCGAACTCCGGCGCGCCTTCTAGCCCGCCTCTCCTTCACTGAAAGGCTGTTCCTGATGCGCTGGCTGCTGGCGCTTTGCCTCGTCGTGTCCGGCGTCTGCGACGCGCGCCCGTTCACCACCGACGATCTCACCGCGCTCGAATCATACGGGCAGGTGAAGATTGCGAGCCGCCACGGCGTTGTGCTGGTCGAGCGCCGACGCGCCTACGACACGGCCAACGACTATGGATATGACTATTTCACGCGTCGCTTCCTGTCGCGGATCATGGCGACGCGCATCGATCATCCTTCAGCACTCGTCCCGCTGTTTCCTCAGGAGGATCGCGCGGGATATTGGATGGGCGACTTCTCGCCTGACGGTGACCAACTCACCGTGTTCCGGCTCGTCGATCGTCGCCTGTCGCTGGGTTCGGTCGATCTCGAGACACGACACGTGCGCTGGTTCGACGTCTCCCCCGATCTGCCGATCATGTCGCCGTCGCCATCGTGGCTCGACAACGACCACCTCCTGGTCGTCGCAATGGCCGAGCCGCGCCTTCCGGAAATCTTGTCGCTCGGCAATCGCCAGCAGGACGATCTCAGGACGCTCTGGGCGCGCGCTGCCAAAGGTCGCTCTGCGTCCTCGACAACCGCATCGAGCCGCGAGCCGGCGCAACCCGAAGCTGCCGTCCGCCAACTCATTCGGCTCGATATCCGAACGGAACAGCATGAGGTGCTGTTTCGGGGAAACATCGTAGACGCATCTGCTTCGCCCGATGCGCGATATGCCGCCATTGTAACGGCCGAAGCGCCGCGGCGACCACCGTCGACAATTCTCGACACCGCCTATGTCGCACGCCGGCACCGCCTGACCCTGCTCGATCTGCGCTCGGGAGCAACGTCGCGACTGGCTGAAGACATCTTGCCCGGGTTGTTGCGCTGGTCCCCCGACGGCCAGCAGGTGTTGGCGTTTGCTCCGAGTGAGGACCTCCACTGCGGCGAATTCGTCATCGCGAGCATTGACGGAGGCATTCGAGCGGTCGGCAGCAGGTTCGCACCCGCCGTCGCGATCGACCAGAGCGCCATCGTCGTCCACGCCGCTTTCCTCGGGTCAGTTCCGATTGCGTTGATGCGCGTTGGTGGCACACCGCGGTGGGTCCGTCTCGACACCAGCACACTACTTGCCGCTTTACCTGCCGGCGCGCGGCTGGTCGGCAGCAGCCGCGACCGCCTCTGGTTTGCGGCTGACGACCGATTGCTCGCCATTGATGCCAACATGCACGCGGTCGTGCTGGCCCGGCGACTGATTGATGCAGGAATCCAGTCGCTCGATCCGGCGAGCATTGGAATGCGAGACCTGCTCAACCCCGCCACCCCTCTCGCGGCCTGGCGCAAGACGCGCGGCGAGAACGGCGTCGTGGTGAAGCAAGCTGGTGCAGGGATCGCCGTCATGCCGGGGTCTGACATGCTCCTAGCGACCGGACATGATGTGGCGGTCACGCTTGGGATCGATGAACATGGGACCGGGCGACTCAGCTTAACGGGGAACGAAGGCGCCACAATTGTCGACCGGATCAATCAGGGCCTTGCAGGCGTCACCCTCCCCGTGCGTAGACGGATCGACGCGGCTGGTCGTCACCACTGGCTCTTCCTGCCTTCAGCAGCGCAGCGAGCTCCTCTGGTCATGATCCCCTATCCGGGGCAGCAGTTCGGAACCGCCCCGCCTCTCGCGATCAACCCGTCCGCGGGTGATGTGCCGACCAACGTTCACCTGCTCACTGCAGCCGGCTTTGCCGTCTTGATGCCATCGCTGCCGCCCATAAGGCCGGGTGGCGAGTACCGACCCCTTCTCGACGCGTCAGAGGCGGCTGTGGATGCGGCAATTGCCACCGGCCGGATCGATCCTGACCGCTTGGCAGTGCTGGGACACAGTTTCGGTGGCTATGCCGCGATGATGCTCGCGACCCACTCGCTTCGTTACAAGGCGATCATCGCGAGCAGCGGCCCCTACGATCTCGCGGCCGCGCACGCCGGCCTCTCCGGTCCCGATCGGATCGCATTGGCACGCGGCATCCCCTTTTCGTCGTCTGTCGGCTGGGCCGAAGGGGGACAGGCGCACATGGGGGCCGCGCCGACCAGAAACATGTCAGCCTATATCGCCGCCGGCCCGATCTGGGCGGCGGATCGCGTGACAGCGCCCGTGATGCTGGTGCACGGCGACGGGGACATCGTCGGTGTCGATCACGCAGAGCATATGTTCATGGAGCTGGCACGGCACGACAAGGACGCGACCCTGGTGCGCTACTGGGGTGAGGGGCACGTCCTGTCGAGCCCTGCAAATATTCGTGACTATTGGGAGAAGGTAATCAGTTTCCTTCATCAGCATCTTGAGTCGGCGACGTCCAGGCCCGCAGCCAAGCCTCACAGCTGACCTGCATCGCAACGGCATTATAGTCGAGACTGTGGAACAGGCCTTCGCGCGTCAGCAGGCTCGCCATCGCGTCGCCGTCGAGAATATTCATCGCGACGAGCCGACCGCCAAGCAGATAGTCGCGGAGAAAGTCGAGGTTCGCGAGCGCCGCACGGCTGTAGTGATCGGAGGCGTCCCCCTTCGTGCGCCGCTCAATCAGGGCATCCGGGAGACCGTCTGCAAAGACGCGGCGGGCAAGCCCGCGATCATTGTCCCCGCAGGCGAGGACATGAGTGGGAATGCCGAGCGCCGCCTCAAGGACCGGTTGGGCGAGCAGTGGATGACGCTGTGGCACGACGCCGACAGCTTTTAAGCGATGGAAGATCTGGCTGTTGGCGATCATCGCAATCTGCATGCGCTTGCCCGGCGGCAATGCTTCGGCATCGAACGACCAGGGATGGCGCAAGTCCTTTACACGAACCTCCCGCAGAGCCTGCGCGGTCAGCAGGTGCGGCGCGAACAGTTCGGTCGGAACGGACGCCGGTCGCCAACGATCGATCACCGTCGGCACCAGATGATGCCAGATCGACGATCGCGACCGCCGTGCATCGTCGAGCAGCGCGGGCCAGTGCGCCTTGCCGAAACCTTGCGCGCGGGTCCGGTCGATCGTGACGAGCGGCGTCGCCGGTTGGAAGAAGACGGCATCGCCGCCCTGCCCCGTCATGACGCTTCTCGCGTTGCACGTGGTGGCGAAGGCATCGACGGCGTCCTCGAACATCGCGTCGAGGCCGAAGGCATTGGGTGCGCCTCCTTGTGCAGCAGCGGCGATGCGGCGGTAATCGGGGTATCCGGACGCAGTCACCTCGACGCACGATGTCTCGCAGCGTTCAGCGACGAGTCGGGCATAGCCGCGCTCGTCACCACCCGATCCGCTCGTCGCAAAGTTCATCGTTTTCGGATGCCGTCCGCTGGCGGCAAGCGTGGAAAGGACGATTGCCGAATCCAGTCCGCCCGAGAGTTGCACGACGGTGGCATCGTCGCACATCCGCGACGCTGCGAGGTGCACCGCGGAATGCAAGGCTGCTCCCGGATCGCTGATATGCGGCAGTCCGAACTCGGCGATATTCCACGCCGAAACGCTCTTTCCGGTCAACAGATCATAGCAGCGCCCGGGGAGCAGCTGCGTGACGCCGTCAAGGAAGGTCAGATGCGCGGCGCACGACGCGTCGACGAGTGTCGCAGCAAGTGCCGCCGGGTTGATTCGGGTCTCAGCGCCTGCGGTTCGAAGAAGTGACGGTGTCACGCAGTCGGTGACGATCGTAAGGCCGGGGGCGTTGATCATCCACAACGGCCACGCGCCAGACGGATCCGCCATCACGCACAGCGAGCCGGGTTTGCAGACCACGGCAAGGTACTGGCCCCATGTCGAGCCGATCAAGGCACGCATCAAGTCGATCGAGGAATTGCCTGTCAGGCTGGGCATCATGTCCAGGCGGTTGCCTGATTGATCGAAGACCTTGCCAACAAGGTGACAACCTTCGTGTGAGAGCACAGCCGTGTCGGTGAGAAGCGCCCAGTCGCGCCCTCGCCCGCAAGGTTGCAGACCAAGAAGCTGACCATCGCGGAGCAGATCGCTCGCGCGCGCCGCGGCCGACGGGTCGCACCGGTGGACAAGGAGGAAGCCTGACACCCTCAAGCGCGCCCGACTGCGATGGGCGCGTAATGACGGACCCGATCGAGTTCGTCATCCACCACCATGCCGTTCCACTCGAGCCAGCAGTGTGCATCGAATGGGTGCGCCCTCACCCCGAAGACGAAGTCGACCACGATGTCATGGTCGCGCAGGAAGAGCGCGGTCACGAGCGCCCGCGGCAGGCAGCGACGCGGCGTCGGCACGAACAGCCGAAGGCGGCGGAGGCTACCGACCGCGTCGCGCAGGGTTGTTTCGTCGCGCGGCGGATACCAGGCTAGTCGGTCGTCGCAGAAGCGGCGCACGTGCCGTCCACGTGACAACCGCCATCCGACCCGGATCAGCGCAATTGCGAGCCGCAACAAATCGCCTATCCGGAATGAAACCTCCGGGCACTCCATTTCGCGCTGGGGCGGCCTGATTACAGCCTTCGAGAAGGCAGCTTCCACTACGCCAATCTCGGCAAGCGCGAGCCGGTACGCCTCGTCGATGCGTCCGAACCCGACCGGCGCGTCGTGCTGCCCTTGCCCACCTCGTGGGATGAGCGCGCCGGGCAACGCGAGATAACGGTCGTGCTCAAGGTCGAACACGATCAGATCCTCACCGATGAGAGCCAGGCGAAAAGGCGAAGGCATCGCGACCATCGTGCGGGACTTGGGCGGTGCTCCCCGCCAGGAGAACACCGCCCTCGCCATCAGGCGCCGTACCGCAGCGCGGGGTTGGCGACCTCGGGGGTGTTGCCGATGAACGACGAGCGGGTGACCTTCACCGCGCGGCCGAGATCGACGATCTGCACCTTCTTCATGCTGCTTCTCCTTCACGTCGCTGGATTGCGACAGGGCCAAGAAGAGCGCCGCGCGCCGGTCTATTCGAGCTATATCGGGGATATATTCGCAATAGACGCCGCACCCCGCTCGGCGCGATCGACGATCTGTGCCGCATGGGTGCGGCGCACCCGGGCGTACCGGCGGATCGCATAAGTGTAGCGGCCATCCCCCAAATCGCGGATTAACGCCGCCATGTCCGTCGACCAACCTGGAATCACCATCGGCTCGACGCTCCAATAAGGCGAGAGGATGCTACCGAGCCGTGCAGCGAGCCATGTGGAAACGCCGTTACTACCTGCTGCGAGCAGCGGATCGAATGCCGTGCGCGCCGTTGCGATCGCGTCATGCGGATCGATTACCGGTTCGTCGAAGGCAATTGTGCCAGCCACGCTGGAAGCGACGTTCTGCAAGAGCAGGGTGAATGTATCCAGCAGCGAGTGATAGCCGTGCAGTCCGGCGCGCGGCACGACAAATCCGCTGCGATCACCGGAGACCGCGACCAGCCCCTCACCCACCAGCCGCTCTAGCGCCTCGCGGATTGGCGTGGCGCTGACCTTGAGCCGTGCGGCATTCTCCTTGACGCTGATCGCGGCGCCGGGTGGCCATCTCCCATGGATCAGGTCGTCCGCCAGCATCTGGTAGGCCCGGTCGGTTCGCGACGTTTGCTGCGACACGATTGCCCCTCTCAAGACCAAAGGCGGAACGTGAACGCGGCACGATCCATGACGCGAGTCATGGGGGAAGTCGAAAGCCGGTCACGCCACAAAACGGCGCCACTTCGGCGAAAACTGGCGAACCGGGGCTCGATCGTGCGCGCAAAGCGGCGATGGCTGCCGAACTTGGCCGTTAAAATCCTCGTGATCATGCCCCGACCGTGGGCGCCTTTGATGTGCCGCAGCGATGCCACTCAAGCGCCCAAGCGTTGTTCGTCCCCATGCTGACGAACAGGCGGAAAGATTCACATTTGCTTGAGGGGCGGACCAACCCATAAGCTCGGGGCTGGGCCTGGCGCGCAGCAGGAACGCTGGAGCCTGCCCCTGATGAATACCGCTGAACCAACCTTTTGCCCGATGAGCCGACACGCGCGCTCGCCGGGGCGACTGTCATCGCTACGCTACATTCAGTCGTGGTTGACGCATCTCAAAGGAGATGCCTCGATGTCAGAACCCGTTCCCTCAACCGAACCCCATGACCTCATCGTCACAATCGATCGACTGATCCTCGAAGCCTGCGCGGAGCGGCAGACCGCTACTCACGAGATCATCGCACTGAATGCCGAGCAGTCCAGAAATGGACACCACCCGAACTATCCCGCCTACATCATGGGCGGCATGCTCACCGAACATGGGTTCGGCGCTGGACACATCGCGGCCGTGCTCGGGATCCACGCACTCGATTGGCGAGCAGTGCTGGAGCGGATGGCGGCAACTCCGCCCGTCCACAAAGCGAACGAGGCCGACCTTCTGCCGCGACTGCGCAACGCATGTGAGACTGACCCGATGCTCGAGGTAACCGGCGAGCGGCTGGCGGCAGAACTAGGGCTGCTCGATCATGATCGCCTTGATCCGTTCTGGCTGAAGCGCCCGAAGTTCGGCCTTGGCCAGGCGGCACTGGCGTTCGGGATCGAACCGGAGCATGCGAACGGTCATCGCGGCCTCTATGCTCTGCCGGTCGACGTGCTGAAGCGCGGGTTTGAGCGCGTAGGTGCCGGCCAATCCGATCAGCGGTTCGGCGCAATGCTCGTGCCGTTGATCGAGACGGGCGGCGAGCGGCTTGCGCGCATTGGCGCCGACGCTTTCCACCATGATGCCGAGGCACGCTATCAGCACGATTGCGCCCGCTTTGCGGCGCACCAGCGCAAGAACCCGGACCGGCGCTGGCGGTGGAAGCCGCCGATGTCGCGGCAGGGCCACCTCGCCGTCACCACTGCGCACACGCTCGGGGTCGATATGCCCGCGGAGCGGACGCGCGGCCACGCCGCCAACTGGCTCGCCGATCACGACGCGAACCTGCGCTTCATGAAATCGGAGGCGTGACGATGGCAAACATCAGCATCATCGTCGACGGCGTTCGGGTCATCGACATCTCGCCCTATCGCACCAGGCTCGCCTCGGCGCGCGAGAAGCTCGCGGCCATCTATGACGGCTTCGATCCTGCCCGCCCCGAAACCCTGCTCGCGCGCGAAGCCGAAATCGTGACGCTCGCCAACGACGCCGAGCGCCTCCGCGAGACCGTGGATCGCTGGGACGAAGCCGAGGCAAAGATCGCCAATGTTCTGGCCGGCTGGGATCAGGTGAAGGCATTCGGTGAGGTCGGCTCGTGACCCCGGCGCGTCCACTGCACCGCGACAGCCGCGAGGATATCGAGGGACTCGTGCACCGCGGGCGCATTGTCCTGCCGGAGGTAATCTTGCCTGACGGCACCGCTTCGCCTTACCAATTCGCCATCGTGCCCTTCGGCGTCGATCTGGCAAAGGCGTTTCTTTATTATCGCGAACTGCCCGGCCCGCCTGCACGTGGCCAGGGATTGGCAATCGTCGGCACCCGTGAACCCGACATGGGGCCCTACCTCGAAGACGTTGCGACCGCGCTTGGCCGCGACAGCGGTCATCCGCACATCACGCGCCCACAATGCCGTGGGTACATTCTGAAATGGCTCTACAAAATAACCGGGATCCGTTTCGCGCCGGCCGCGCTCTGGCGCGTGGCTGGATGGGAGATCGGCTGGCTGGCGAACTGGCTCGACCGATTGCTCACCGGAGGTGCGATGGCAACGCTGATCGTTGCCGAGCGCCAGGCTGCCGCGTCGGTGCGCGCTGCCTGGATCGCGAGCCGCGACAAGACCGCCACGCCGCTGATGGACACCGGTATATTGCTGGTTGGCCGCGCACTCATCGACATGCTTCGTGCCTTCGAGTCCGTAGTCGATGAGGCACCGGAGGATGCTGATCCAGTCGCGGCGCGAAAAGATATCGAGAAGGCGCATGCTGCAATCTGCCAGCGACTGCGGTCATGCTTGCGCGCGATCGAGGATGCCGCCGCGGACCGGACGCTAACCTGCGACCCTCGCGAGAAGATCGCCAAGGCGCTGGAGCACGCGCGTGACATCACCGACAGCATCGGTCTGTTCACCGTCGTCAGCGAGACGGTGGGTCAGCGCGTCCGCCGGATCACGCAAGCGCTTCCGACCAAAGGTCGCACCCCCCCGCCATTGCCGACCACGTTCACCCAGGAAATGACCGAGGCTGCCGTCCGGCTCGAGGCGGTCATTGCCGCCGCGCCGGCCTCAGCGGCGATTCCCGCCGAGTGGTGCTCGGAAATGATTGGCGATCTGACACGCCTTCAGGATCCAAGCTCGGCCAATCGTCGCCATCGCCTCGCAGCCGTGCGTACCGATCTTGCCTATAAACTGGTCGTCACGCGTCGGCTCGATCGGCTCTTTGAGGCGCTACCGTGGATGGCTGCGCCATCAGGAGCGTTTCCGCTGACGTTCGGAGGGCCGCTCGGGGCGATGGCGGCAATGTTTGAGGTTGCCCGTCATCGCGAGATCGCGATCGAACTGGCGGCCCGCTCGAACGGTCCGGCACGGGCCAAGCGTCTCGACACGGACAGGGGCAAGCAGGTCTATGCCGATCCTGCCCAGGTGCGCACTGCGCTCCAATCCAGATCTCGCGCCGGTTTTTGGTTGGCGAGCAGCGCGCTGTCGCACCACATGGTCAAGGCGTTCCTGTCGGGACGCACCTTCAACGCAGCTCATCCACTGCCAACGCTGCAAGCAGGAGGGCTGTCCTGGCGTTTCGTTCAGGCGATGCGCCATTCCGTCACCATGGCGACTGTGACAGAGGCCGAACTCGGCAAGTCGATCTACGCTACGGCCGAATATCATCGCGACCTCCCCCGCTACATGGGACTGACGATCGCCGACACGCTAACAGCTGGTCTGGTTGACGTTTTGCCGGGCGAACTGCGCGGCCCCGGCTTTCACAAGTTCATGGAAGCGGCCGACAGAAACCGAGAAAACCTAGAGAAAGGTCGCAATCCTTTCGGTGGAGATCGCGGTCCGCATGCCGACCGCCAGCTCCTACGATCGATCCTGCGGTCGCTCGAGGAGCCGAGCGACGGGAAGGATGCCGACTGGTGTAGCGACCCGTTCATCAATTTCAGCCACGATACCCGAGAACTGAACCGCTTCAACGATCGCAATATCGGTCACACCGGGAAACGGCCCGACGCGGGCGGGCGCGTTCGTCAGCGCGCCGCGGCGATCCGGAAGGTGCAGAAAGATCCCGGCAAGGTGCTGCGACGCATGGTAAGCAGTGCACGCAGCTGGACCGCTACAAGCGAGGACCGGCAACTCGCCGGCGTGCTCTCCGGGCGCCTGCGCCTCCGCGCGACAATCCCAGTCGCCCAGACCGGCATTCCGGCGATCTGGTTCAGGCCGGGGCTCGACACCGCAATTCACGACTGGATCGCTCAAGGCGCGCCGATGTGGTCGCCCGTCGCGCTTGGCAACGTCGTTCACGCCGGACTCATTGCCAAGGAGGTGGAGACGGTCACGACGGCCATGCCGCTGCTGTTCGGGCTGCCGGTATCGCTCGCGCTGCGCCGCCGTATCATGGTCCCGCTGTGGACCGGCGTTGCCGGGATCACCGAGGATCACGCGCACTATCGCCGCATCAAGTTGAAATAGACCACGCAGCGACTGTCATGGCTCACGCACATCGCGTGTCGGCACAAGGAAGGGAGACAAACACACAAAAGGACACACGCATGACCGATCAGCTGCCGCTCCCACCTCGCAAGGGCACCACTCGCGTGATCCAGATCGATCCCGCCTCCGCCCGCATCTCTCCGCTCAACCCGAGGGCCGACACGCCGCACGATCCCGTCGGTATCGCCGGCCTCGCCGGCGAGCTGAAGGCGGTCGGACAGATCAACGACGCGCATGGCGAGATCGCCGCCGATGGTGTCGTCGAACTGTTCGCCGGATCGCGCCGCTGCGCGGCTTGCATTATCGCCGGCCTGCAGCTGCGGGTGCGCATCCATGCCGACCTCCCGCGCAACGAGGCGATCGCGATCGCCTATCGCGACGATCGCGAAGCGGTCACGCCCAGCTTCTGGGATCTGGCGGGCGGCTGGTCGACGTTGACCGCAGGCGGCACCTTCAACTCCGACGCCGATCTTGCGACGGCAGTTGGGATCGACAGGAGCACGCTCAGTCGTGGTCTCGCCTTCCGCAAGGCGCCGAGCGCCATCCTTGATGCCTTCGCCGATCGCCGGGCGATCAGCCTCACCCAGTGGATCGATCTCGCCCCGCTGGTCGAGAACGACGAGACCCGAGCGCGAATGATCGAGCGTGCGTCGCTGATCGCGGGCAAGAACTATGCCGCGCCGCGGGTCGCCGCCGAACTCAAGGCTGCGGCAGCCGGCAAGATCGAGATCAAGGCCATTGAGGTTAAAAACCGACACGAGCGCGTAATCGCCACGATCCAGCCCGACCATCGCGGAGGATTTGCGATCAGGGTCAAGCCGATGATCGAAGCTCACCCGAGTTTCCGTCTCGAATACGCCAGGCTCATCAACGAACACCTCGTCGAGCTCATCAAGACTTGGTTCGATCGCGGCGCCTGATATCAACCTACTAGAGTACGAAGTTATGGCATCTATCGAACAGGCTCCGGTGTGGTTCGGATCAGTGAAGCGGCTGATGGGCGACGATGATAGCAGCGTCCTCGCCCAGCTGCCCGAAAGCATATACCCCAATCCAGAGCCCGCTTGCGCCACTTGTCCCGCGAAGGATTGGTATCTCACCGCACGGGAACTGCGCTGCTACTGCAAAGAGCACGGGGTCATCTCATGGGTGTCGAACGACGCCCCAATCATGGCCTGCGACGCGCGCGAAAGATTGATCGGAGAAGCGGGCACGCACACGAGCAGCTAACCCTAACGAAGGGCGAGGAGCGGAATGGCGGCTTTCTGAATTTTGCGGTGTTGTAGGACTGTCAGCCGCCCCTCAGGCACACCGATGCCCGCGCCAATACCGCCGCCACGTTGATACCGTTCCGGTCGCCACCATCACGCAGGACAAGTCGCCCTTCAGTGGTGAAGTGCACCACGCTGCCGTCCTGGTGCCCTTGCCGTTCCCCAGCGATCGGCAGGTAAGCGTTGGGCCCTTCACCAAGACGTGACCCTCTCGCGATCTGCCGACCGGCGTTCCGACGAGGCGCACCAGCGCATCCCGAGCGGCGTCCGCAGTGGCGGTCGGACATGGCTGATTGCTGCGGCAAGTGCCGTCCATTTCACGCGCCGCAATCCCGGATAAACGGATGCGCGGTCTTTCAGCGCACCAGAGCGGGCCATCGCCATTCCACACTCGGGTTGGCGTGCAGCGGAATGTGGTGCCGGCCGGGACAGTGGCGGTAGCGAGCGCAGCAAGAATCGTGATCATGACCTGCACCCCTGCACAACTTCTCTAACATCTCCAGCCCTTAGGTTCCGCTTTCGTTCTGGCATTGACAACGGCTGATGGTTGGCCCGCCCAAGACCCTGCACGATCTCTATCGCGTCGAGGCGCAGGTGCGCGTCACTTGCCGAAGCTGCAAGGCGACCGAACTGTGGGAGTTGGATGCGCTGATCGCCGAGGTGCGCAATAATGGCGGCAACACGGACTGGAAGGCGGCGCACTGGTCGGTAAAGTGCCCGCATCGGTGCGCGTCACCGCGCGTCACATTGCTGGCGCTGCCCTTCGGTAAGCAGCGAACTCGGCGGGAAGCGCATCGGCGCACCCTCATCAACCTGGCGCTTCAGATCTTGCGCGCGGCGGCGCAGCGATCGTCGTACGAGCCGATAGGGACGTTGGAGGTGCGGCTCGCGCTGCACGTGCTGCGTCCATTTGTTGGCGACCAGAGCCTGCTGGTGGAGTTCTGGAAAGCTGCGACCATTGAGCCGCGGCACCCCTGGACGAGCTGCCACCGACCCTATCGCTTGATCGCGCAACGCCTGATCGAAGAGGGTGCGTCAGTGGACGACGCAAACAAGCCGTAAGGGCTAAAGCGCGCCGGCTTATGCAAGCGCGCTCGGCACGGTCTTACTTGGGGCTAGTCGCCACGGCGGGCGTGAGTGCCGGTGCAGATGGCGTCGCAGGCGCTGACGTGACAACCGGAGCCAATGGCTGCGCCACGAGCGGGGCAGATGCTGCGGCGGTCAAGACCGGGACGTCTTCGCCGATGAAGCCCGTTACGGCAGCGCCGACTGGCACCTTTGCGCTAGTGCCCGTGGTGAAGAACCCGGCGACCGGAACAAAGGCGATCGCAGCGACGACGCCGCCAGTGCCAGTCACGCCTTTGTCATCAAACGTTCCTGTCATGCGGATCTGGCGACCATTCACGCTGACGTAGAGCATCTGCGCGGTGAGGTGGCCGGACTTGCCCCACATGCCCTTGTTGCGAACCTCGGTGATCTCGCCGACTGCAGGTGAGCCGGCTGGGATCACGACCTGATCATTGACCAGCACCTGGCTCGCTCACCTCCATGCGGAAGTGCTGTCCAACACGAAGATTCTTGCCCTTGGTGGTCAGTTCCTCGCTGAGCTTAAGCGGCACCTTCGTTCCAACGCGCAACATGTTGTTCGCAGCCGGAGCAAGAGTCGCCAATGGCGCGGCTACTTGAGCCTGGGCTGCGGCGGCGAAACAAAGCGCGCAAGCCAGTGCACCAAAACGTCCAATCATTCTAACCTCCCCCTGGCTCGGCACCCCCGCGCCAAGCTCGACAATAGGAAGGTTGATCTACGTCGATTCGTCAAGCGAAACTGCTGACCAGCTTTCCCGTACACAACGCTATCTCTAAAGCCGTTGCGTTCAGATCTATTCTAGTCGACCTTGCCTGGAGGCGTGATTTGATGCTCCTGCCCGTTATCGCTGCTGCCTGGCTTCTTCTTATCACACCAGCACTGATCGTCCTCGCTTTTGCGGGCGTAGTGTTGCTACTTGGCGAAAAGCAGGGTTGGGCAAGGCTTGGCGGCTTGCATCAAGATGATCGCGACTGCTGATGCCGCTCGGCTCGCGTCACCAGGAGATCGGTCGTTTGAGACAGCCGGGCAATGAGCGCGTGCTGCAGAGAGAGGACGGCGGGACCTGGCGGCTCGACATGGGGCTTTTCACCCACTGGCGAACACGCAAACTGGTGGGAAAGCGCGTGAAAATCGCAGGCGAGCGGATTGGCTTCGATGTTCTTGCCGTCGAGCGCATCAAGCCGCTTGATTGAGCCCGCGCACCATACGCGAAGAGGACGGTCTGTCAGTCTGACCGCCGCAAGCAAATGGGCGGTTTTTCTGACCGCTTTAGTCACTGCCCCAATGGCCAGCGCGACGCCGGGTGGACTAAATGCCGAAGGTTGCCACACCGATCGCAAGGGCGGCACCGGCTATCATTGTCATCGGCGACAGGCTCCGGGAGGAAGCCAATCGCAAGCTCTCATCTCGACTGGCGGTGGAGCGTTTTCGAATTGCTCGGCTGCACGGGCAGCAGGCGCCGCACCGGTCAAGCGCGGCGATCCGGGTTACGGCCCGCATCTCGACCGTGACAATGATGGGGTCGGTTGCGAACGCTGACAGGGCGTTCGTTCTTTGTGCGGTGGCTGATCGCAAGACGATCTCAGCGGCGAACTCGGTCAAGCCGGTGGGGCAAACACCCAGTTGAGATAGGCCGCAATCCTGATGCCCGCCTTCTTCAGACGATCGTTCATCTCAATGTTGTGCTGATAAGCATATGACCAGGACAGCTTCGGCTCGGCTGGATAGATGGTCTCGCGTAGCTTGATGCTCTCGGTCATCCACGTTCCGGGGCGCACATCGCTCCACGCGACGACGTTTTGGGGCGAGATGGAGCGCGACAGGAACAGCGTGAGTTCGGTGTAGGACAGCTTTTCCTCCTCGATCAGGCCGGAGTCCCAAAGAGAGTGGAGGTTTGTTGAGCGATTGAAGAAGGTGACGGGTGTGTCGTTGCCGCCGCGATCGTCGCCGCGCCCGACGTGTAGCGGCTGGTGCAGATCGCCGATGATGTGGACGATGAACCGCAGCGCCACACGACGGTCCTCGACTGACGCCTTGCTGTCGCGGAGTGTAGCGGTGAACTTGTTCAGCGCTGTGATCGCGTCGCCTTCTGCCGGCGCCATGCTGGGCTTGTAAGCAATGCCGGTGGCCACCGTCACGTAATGCCAAGGGCTCGCCGTCTTCTGCCAGAAGGTTGACGGATCTGACTTCATCTCGTCCGGATAAGTTGCCGCCTCAGCGAGCGTCTCGGTGCCGATCAGAAGCTGTACGTTCGCGCGAGCAAGCCCGCCCAGGTTTTCGTCGGCGATAGCGCCTGTCACCCTATGACCAATTGGTCCCCACGCGGCGGCGGGCGAAGCGATCAGGAGAAGGGTGAGTGTCAGAAGAGAGCGGATCGGCATCCCCAATCCATAGCGTCTTGATGAAAGCAGTGCACGCCAGCCTCGATCATGACACCATGACCCAATCCCGGCCATTCACGCGCACCTTCCGCCGCCCGAAACCTGCCGCTCGTTCATGTAAGCGGACAGACCGCTCGGGCGAGCTCAGCTGGCACTTGGAACGGCTTAGGTTGGGAACATTCCCGCCTGGCAGCTATCGGGCGCGTTGGTTTGGATAGCTGACGTACCAAGACCCTTGCTTCACGTTGTGTTCTGGACAGGTTGATCGCTAGGCCGCGTACCGGATCGATTTTTGGCCGAACGCTTGCCACATTGAGCCGACAGCCGTTGTCTGAACAGCGCCTCACGACCTCACGTTGCGGTTCAGTCGATGTTTCGTGGCTTCTCTATCCGGTCTAGGCTCAGGACCCATTGATGTGAGAGGCGTGATCTGATTCAGGCTCCTTGAGGAGAGCGTGGATGAGCGACCTGTACTGGCTGACGGATGAGCAGATGGCGCGTCTGCAGCCGTTCTTCCCCAAGAGCCATGGCAAGCCTCGGGTCGATGATCGGCGGGTGCTCAGCGGCATCGTCTTCGTCAACCGCAACGGGCTGCGCTGGTGTGATGCGCCGAAGGACTATGGGCCGCACAAGACGCTCTACAATCGCTGGAAGCGGTGGGGCGAGCGAGGTGTCTTCCTGCGCATGATGGAGGGACTCGCGGCAGCGCAAGCCGTACCGAAAACGGTCATGATCGACGCGACCTACCTGAAGGCACACCGCACGGCATCGAGCCTGCGGGTTAAAAAGGGGATCTCGGTCGCCTGATCGGCCGCACGAAAGGCGGCATGAACACCAAACTGCACGCCGTTAGCGATGCGAACGGACGGCCCTTGAGCTTCTTCATGACCGCCGGGCAGGTCAGCGACTACACCGGCGCGGCAGCCTTGCTTGACGATCTGCCGAAGGCACAGTGGCTGCTTGGCGACCGCGGTTATGACGCCGACTGGTTCAGGGACGCCCTGGAAGCCAAGGGCATCCAGTCCTGCATCCCTGGTCGCAGATCGCGCAACGAGCCGGTCAGATACGACAAGCGCCGTTACCGGCGCCGCAGCCGCATCGAGATCATGTTCGGCCGTCTGAAAGACTGGCGCCGCGTCGCCACTCGCTACGACCGCTGCCCAACCGTCTTCTTCTCTGCCGTCGCGCTCGCGGCCACCGTCATCTTCTGGCTATGAGGAATGAGTCCTGAGCCTACGCAAATGATACTACGTTTACAATGATTGGCCGTCATCCACGTCAATAATGCTGCCGGTGACGTGTGCTGATGCACCAGACGCGAGGAATAGTAGGACGTCGTCCAGCGCATCAATCGACATCAGCCGACGCCGGTGCCATCCGGCGATCTGAGCCTTTCCCCCCTCTGTGGAGAACCAATCGCCATTGATCTCGGTCTGGATGTAACCCGGCTGGATCACGTTCACGTTGATTCCTGAGCGCACCCATTCGCGCGCCAGATTGCGCCCAAGATGAGCCACCGCGGCCTTTGAAGCCGAATATGCGCTGTCTCCTTGTGCCGTCATACGGGCAGTTATCGAACCGATCAGCACGATGCGGCCGTTGCCGCGCTCTCGAGAGTTCGCGGCGATCAATCTTGCGGCACCCTCGCGTGCGGTCAGGAATACACCGGTGAAGTTCACGTCCACCGTCGCGCGCAGTTCCGCCTCCCTGATCTCGGTTGCTCGCCCCGCATTGCTCTGCCCGGCATTGGCAATGACGGTGTCCACCGTTCCGAACCTCGCCTCGGCCGCATCATAGGCGGCCTTGATCGAAGCGGAGTCGGTGACGTCGATAGCAACCGGCAAAGCTGCGTTGCCTAAGCGGCCTGCCAGTGCTTGCACCCGTTCGATCCGGCGAGCGCCGATCACTACCTTGGCGCCTTCCGCTACGAAGACCTCGGCGAAGTGGGCGCCCAGTCCCGATGAGGCTCCGGTGATAAGCGCAATGCGCCCAGCCAATCTGTCCATCTTACGCCTCCATTCAATCCGAAGTCTTTGCCGCGAGCGTTTGCTCGATTGCGACCCGTTCCTCGGGACTGGCGCGCTCGATCACACCCCTAACCACAAGATCCTCGATCTTGTCGGGACCTAGGCCAAGCCACCCGCTCATTATCTCGTCACTATGCTCGCCGATCAGTGGCGCGGGTCGCATCGGCGGCGCCGCCAGCCGTCCCTGCGACTGCATCGCTTCAGAAGTGACCGGTTCCGCCAGGAAGGGATGGTGCTCGCTTCGTAAAAGGCTTCGCTCGGCGAAATAGCGGAAATCGGGTAGGTCTCCCACTCTCAACATTCTAGCGGCCGGGATGCCGGCGGCCTGAAGGCGATGCATTGCGTCGTCGGCGTCAACGGAGGCCAACCACTCGCTTGTCGGCCGTCCACCGCCCACCGAGGCGATCGCAGCAGCATCGGCCGGGTCGCGTTCGGTGACCACGATCCACTCGTCGTCACCGCTGCACCGGTACACGGCCGAGCGCTCACCTGTCTCCGGCTTGCCTCTCGACGCACGTGCGATCTCCCGCCCGAATTGCGCGAGCATGACCTCCGCCTGAGCGATGCTTGCATGGCCGCCCCGCCCGGTCCGCTCCCGCCGGATCAGCAGTGCCACGGCAGCCATCGCGCCGATGCGGCCGGCGACATGATCGGGGTAGATCGTGATGGAATCGCTGAAGCTCTCGGGATCATCGGCGTAGCGCCACGCGTCCGTGAGCCCGGTGGCGGCACGCACAAGCGGACCATAACCCATCCGCTTGCTCCAGGGCCCATTGTCGCCAAAGGCGGAACTCTCGACGCTGATCACGCGCGGGTTGGCGGCGGCAAGAACTTCTTGGCCAAGGCCGAGCGCTTCCATAGTGCCAGGCTTGAAGTTGGAAAGCACCACATCCGCCTGCTCGACAAGACGAAGGAAGAGCACCTTGCCCTCTGGTGCCCGCAGATCGAGCCCGAGCCCGCGCTTGTTGCGGTGCCCGGCGGCGAAGCTCGCGGACAAGCCATAGGACAGGTAGGATTGGCGGTTGCCGTCAGGGAACGCGCGGCTCTCCACCTTCACCACGTCCGCTCCCTGGTCGGCCAGCAAGCGTCCGGTTTCGGCACCAACGACGATGACGCCTAGATCTAGCACCTTCAATCCCGCAAATGGGCGCAATACCTCATCCGCGCTCGGCATCAGGCGATCGCCCGCGTGCTGCGGCTCGGGCGTCATCCGCTCCCCATCGACGACGATGCAACCATTGGGCACGGGGTACTCCGCGCCACCCACGACTTCGCTGCGGAAAGACGCTCGTTCGGCGAAATGCGGAAGTGTCGGCGCCTCAGCGAGCGTGGCCAGGCCGCTCAGCGGCACGCCGTGCGCAATGGCGCCCGCCTCCAGCTCCGCTCGTGTCTTGTCGGCAAAGAAGGCGACGATGGCAGGAAGGAGATCCGGCGACTTGTAGCGCACGACCGTCTTGTTGAACGACGGGTCGGCGAAGGCGGCGGGCTCGCCCATCCAGCGGAACATGCCCTGCCACTGCCGAGCCGCGAGCAGGCACAATCGCACATGACCATCGGCGCATGGGATGATCGGATATTGGATCCCCTTGGCCGGTCGCTCGCGCGACAGCAGATGGGCAGGACGTCCCATCGTCGCGCTCCCGCCGATCCCGAAACCGGGATCGAGCGCCTGCACAGCCCCATCCAGGGCGGCGAAGTCGATCCGATCGCCCTTCCCGGTCCGAAGCGCGAAGAAGTAAGACTGCAGCGTGACGAATGCCGCCTGAACCGCCGCGCATTGCCAAGCCAGTTGCCCCGGTGGCAGCAGCGGCTCCCGACCACGAATGCCGGAACGCGACAATTCGCCGGAGAGAGCCTGCAGCACGGCATCGCTAGCGTGCCAGCCGGAAAAGGTGTTCCCCCGGCCGAACGGGCTGACGCTGACGATTACCTGCGCAGGATTGCTCCAGCCCACTTCGAGGTCACAGTCCGCGACGATGATGTCGGCGGCACCCAGCAGCGCAGCAGCCTCAGGCGCTTGGTGATCGAACGGATGCACGATCTTATCGAGGTTGGCGATCCGATCCGCCAAGGCGTCTTTTTCCGCCTCACCCGCGACACGGTCCACACGCGCGCCAAGCTCCGCCAGATAGCGCGTCGTGTTGGCCATTGGCCCGCGCACCGCATCCACCACGCGGACGCCCGCAAGCGGTCGGTCAACTGCCATCTTCCTCTCCGAACCTATTGCCGTTTGCTTTATCTAGGGGCATTAGGTTGCATGACACAAGCGGCTGATGGCCGCGACCAGCGGGAGAGTGAGATGGCCAGCACGGCACCCGATAACTTTACCATGACGATCGATGGCGCTGCCGCGCCGACCGCAGCGACGCTGCCGGTACGCAATCCCGCCACGGGAGAGGTTTTCGCCCAGGCACCGGATGCCACGGCCGATGATCTCGACCGGGCGGTGGCTGCCGCCACCCGCACTTTCGAGTCATGGAAGAAAGTGCCAATCGAAGAGCGGAAAACCGCACTGATCAACGCGGCCGACATCATAGAGGCGCATGCCGATGAACTCGCGAGCCTGTTCGTCAAGGAGCAGGGGCGCCCACTTTCCGGTGCGAAGGGGGAGATCCTTGGTGGCGCCATGTGGATGAAGGCTACCACGATGCTCGACATTCCGGTCGAGGTGACGGAGGAAACCGACTCTCGCCGCATCGAGGTGCATCACGTGCCGCTCGGCGTCGTCTGCGGCATCGTGCCGTGGAACTTCCCGGTGCTGCTAGCCGTGTGGAAGATCGCACCGGCATTGATGGCCGGCAACACTCTGGTGCTCAAGCCTTCGCCTTTCACGCCGCTCACCACCTTGCGCATCGGCGAGCTTATCCGCGACTGTTTCCCGGCCGGCGTCTTCAACGTCATCTCGGGCGGAGACGCCCTCGGTCCGCTGATGACCGCGCACAAGGGCTTCGCCAAGATCAGCTTCACCGGCTCTACGGCGACGGGCCGTCGCGTGATGGAAAGCGCCGCCAAGGACCTGAAGCGCATCACGCTCGAACTCGGCGGAAACGACGCTGCGATCGTGTTGCCCGACGTGGACGTCGATGCGGTCGCCGACCAGCTGTTCGAGGGCGCGTTTCACAACACCGCGCAGGTGTGCGTCGCGACCAAGCGGATGTTCATTCACGCCGACATCTACGACAAGGTACGCGGCCGATTGCACGAACTCGCCAAGGCGACGCCCGTCGGCGATGGTGCCGAGCAAGGTAATCGCTACGGGCCGATCCAGAACGAGGCGCAGTACCGTCGCGTGCTCGGGCTGCTCGACGATGCACGCGAGAACGGCCTGACGCTGCTGGAGGGAGGCTCGGTGCCGGAGCGCGGCTATTTCGTGCCGTTAACGCTGGTCGACAATCCGCCCGACGATAGCCGCGTCGTGGTGGAGGAAGCCTTCGGCCCGGTATTGCCGCTGCTGAAGTGGACGGACGTGGACGACGTGATCGCGCGCGCCAACGACACCGAATACGGCCTTGCCGGCGCGATCTGGTCGGCGGACGTCGAGAAGGCGACTGAGATCGCGCATCGTCTCGACACGGGCACGGTGTGGATCAACCAAAACCTGCAATCGACGCCATTCACGCCGCTCGCCGGTGCCAAACAGTCTGGGTTCGGCCAGGAGAACGGCCTGCCTGGCCTCCTGGAGTTCACCCGGCCCAAGTCGATCTTCATCCCGAAGAAGCCTGCCGGCACCATCCCCGAAGCGGTCGTGGCCGCGCCATGACGCTCACACCCGAGGACGAAGCCTTCGGGGCCGAGGTTCGCGCCTTTCTTGCAGAGAAGCTGACCCCCGCCATTCGTCTGTCCGGCACCCGCATGACGAGCGTCTATGCCGACCACGAGGCGCAGATGGCGTGGCAGGCGATCCTCCATGAACGCGGCTGGGCCGCGCCGGCTTGGCCGAAGGAGCATGGCGGCGCCGGATGGTCGGTCACCCAGCGGCACATCTTCGAGCGCGAACGCGTCCTTGCCGGTGCGCCGCCCACCTCGCCGATGGGAATCAATATGGCGGGGCCGGCGATCATCCGCTTCGGCACGGCGGAGCAGAAGCGCATCTTCCTGCCGCGGATGCTGTCGGGCGAGCATTTCTGGTGTCAAGGCTATTCGGAGCCCGGCGCCGGATCGGACCTGGCAGCGCTTCAGATGAAGGCTGAGCGCGATGGAGACCATCTCGTCTGCACCGGCAGCAAGATCTGGATCACGCACGCCAATGTCGCGAACTGGATGTTCTGCCTCGTCCGGACCAGCCGTGGCGAACGCAAGCAGCAGGGCATCACCTTCCTGCTGATCGATATCGCGACGCCGGGTATCGAGGTGCGCCCGATCGTCATGGCGTCGGGCGAGTGGATCCAAAACCATGTATTCTTCGAACAGGTCCGTGTGCCGATCGCCAATGTCCTTGGTGAAATCGACCGCGGTTGGATGGTTGCAAAGTACCTGCTCGAGTTCGAGCGTGGTGGTTCGGCCTACGCGCCGCAGCTGCAGGTGAGGCTCGATGTGCTGCGTGATCACGCCGGGCCGCTGGCGGAGGAACCGCTGTTCGCTGCCAAGCTGACCGACCTCGCCATCCACATCGAGGTACTCGACGCGCTCGAAAGCGAGTCGCTGTCAAAACTAGCGCGTGGTGAGGAGCTTGGGGCCGATCCGTCGATCATGACGATACTCGGGACGGAACTGGCG